>Ga0182030_10002144_pt1 | contig 41731 bp, 29 predicted proteins | sample 812S3MmetaG_FD_121299 | JGI IMG/M metagenome (GOLD analysis project Ga0182030, IMG submission 121299) | Permafrost microbial communities from Stordalen Mire, Sweden - 812S3M metaG (Illumina Assembly) | ecosystem: Environmental > Terrestrial > Soil > Wetlands > Permafrost | place: Sweden...
TCTGAATACCATGTCATGGTCCCTTCGCGGCGTCTGGTCCAGTGTCTTGAGGCGTTGATGATTCAGTAACAGGGCGTCTATGCAAAGCATTGTGTCAGGCTAAGGTCCGAATCTGACGAGTTGGGAATTCATACCGTAGGCTAATATTTCTTTCTCTAATTGTTCAAGAAGGTCCTTCTTGGTAGCATCATCTCCCACTTCATAGCCCCTTTTGAGTCGCCGTTGGGTAGATTCACCACCTGCTTCATCCCACTTATCTAAAAGGAATATTTGCCTCTCAATTTCTGCAATATTAGTCATATGAAGAATGAGTAACCTCGAGTGACATTGGCCAAATCTTCGGTATATCCCAAAAGAATCGCATCCGTCTAAGAAAGCCGCCACCCTTGGCCAACCATCCGGGTACCCTTCATCTACGAATGTTCGATCAATTCATGCACAACTGAGTAGATGAGAGTTTCTCACAGGACTCGGATTCAAATTGATCATAACCAGCTTGATAATCTGGCAAATTCTTATTCCTTTCGGCGGGATTATTCCAATGGAAGAACGATAAGAAGCGAACAAAATTGAAATATCTCGCTCTCCACGAGGTTCCACTGGTGCTTTCTTCTAAATGAATCAGAAAGGAGGCGTCTCAACACTGGTTAACACTTACCTTGGCTAGGTAGTCTCTTTCCAGGCTTTTCAATGAGCTCCGGCTCTGTAGATTCTGAGAATGAACCGGCTAGGGTACTATCCGAGCTACGGAGCGAGGAACGCAAATAAAGAGTTTTTTTAGGTTCTACCGGTTGCTCATTGAAGTTAAAATCATTCAAAATAGCATGAAAACCTTGCTCAGCCTGGTCATAAGGGTCAATGGAGGAAGCTTCAGAGGAGGAATGGTTCCGCCTCAAAGGTGGAATGGATTCACGAGGCATCGCAGCGAATGCACAAATGTAGAATCTGGATAAATAGGAGTATCGGAGTGATATTTAGGAGAGAAAACCACCTGTGCTATTCGCATCGTTTGTTTCCCATCAGATGTAGGAGGTATAGAATAGAAGCCTTCCTAAACCACTGTTTCTCCTACCGCTCACATCTAGGCAGACTCGGAGTCTGAAGATCGGGGCTTGAGGCAGAATCCATGGCTCACGCCCGACCAAATAAGTAAGAGCATGTATTGCGCATGCCGCTGCTCACACTCAAATGCAACAGATAAGGTACAAAAGGAGGTTTAGACCTCGTGAAGAATCACGTGATTGATATATTGAGCCACTAGGCAAGGAGCTTTTCAGCCTCCTTTACTGAAGGGGTTGCGAGCTCATTCGACCGCTGACAGGCTGAAATGCAGACTCAAGATCCATCCTGAAAATCCATCCTGATCCTATTTGACAGAATGCTGTCCCGCTGCGCTAACCGCATTAAATTTAAGCGAGCCACTAGGCGGTTGAGACTCAACGTCAGCCTTGGAACCATCCTCAGAATCCATCCTGAAATACGCCCTTCGCCCTCAAAGACGTAGGTCTCCCGCGAACTCGTCAGCTTGCGGCTCTGCAGCCATTCTGAGCCTCGTCCACTAAACGATGATAAATGATTGGTCTATATCATGAGTATAGAAGCATGGTGAGGCTGAAAGGATTATATTCTCAAGAAAGAGGATCTTGACGTTTCAAACTTTGTCGAAATCCTTCCAAGTCCCATAAAAAATGCTTAGGCCTTAAGAGGTCTTGCCCATACCCCACAATGTGATACTTTGTGCCTCGCATGCCAATGTGGCATGCACGACATGCCTTTCAACGCGTCCGACATACTGCCATATCGGTCCCCGAGCACAGAATTGTGGATACCAATCTCTGAGAGCACCAAGTTGTTTGAAAGGAATGTTCATACTTGAAGCACTTGCTATAATCCTTCAGGCACACGATTCCTAGAATCTTTACACTTCTCCAGGCTCTTGTCTTCGAAGGAATTCAGCATTTTCGCTTTATGGCCAGCTCCTAGGAAAGTCAAGAACTTCAGATGGAAATAGGTGTCTGGAAGAGAAATGATGCAGAGTGACAGTCTGGCCGATGAACGAAAGGCATACTCTGGTTCACCACCATGTATCAAGGTATGCTAAATCTTGTGCACTGCTCAAAACAACGCAAGCTAATAACGACTACCAGAAAATGGTAACGCACTGAGGCAATGAATGGATGAGAGCGCCCCGAAAGGCCAAATACTACCTGAAATTCCTGACGCTCCACCGTCACACATCTTAACACCTCAACCTATCTAGCGATGCCTCACGAAGGGAAGAAGGAGGATGTTGGAACTCACTCTGAGTTACGATTTCTTGAGCATTCCGTTCAAAGGGCCAAAGTCTCGAGACTCTTCCTAGACTTGCACATCGATAAGGGGTCAGCGGCTGACTAGTGGCAACTCGCACAAATCCTTTTGCGAACCAGATCGAGTTCATCACCTTTCACGGCTCCTTCAAGTCGAAAATTTCGGTCGTTCCCAGGACTTCAAGCGCGGCACGTTTATCGGCTAGCGTATGCGGCGTTGGCCTTCCGAGAAGATTGCAGTTGTTTGCGTGCGAAAAAGCTACAGGTCGTCAGCTCTTACCGAATCGAACACCATGGACGTCTGCGGTATTGCGGTATTGAAGTGCTCACGTGGTCGCAGGCTGGACATACAAGTAAGGGCCATGCTCCGAGAACACAACTCCGTGTGTTGCGAAATTACCTTATACGCAGATCCGTCGTTCGCTCCGTCACCAGTCCTTTCCAGAAATGGGATCTGTTGTGGATCCTGGTTAAAAATTGTCCCACGTTGGCGACCGTCTGAAATGTGAACCTACGAGCGAGACCGCACTGTCCCCAGACTGTCCCAACACACGTCATTTCAACAGCTGCGCTATAGCTCCAAACCGACAATATCCGACGAATCTTCGTCATTCAGATGTTCCGTGCCGTCTTCAATGAGGCTGTGCACAATGTTGCGCCTGGTTGCCTTTTCTTGATCTTACCAAAACTTGGTCTGGACACAAATCTATTGCTAAATCTTTATCACCGGGCATTATCTACGAAGGAAATTACACGTTTAAATTCGGTGTTAAAGAGACTTGGAGAGGGTGCGGGCGGTCAGCATCAATCACGAGAAGGGGCAAATCTTGGCTTAGGCGAGGAGGCGATACGCAACACCGCCTAGTACCCGACCCAAACCCTGCCAATGGACAGCATCTATTTTCACTCGCCAGCGCAAAACGAGCTTTTTCACTTAAGCTCATCTAGTGCCATATATCCTGGTTCTTTGGTTGCTTAGCGAAGAAGTATCTTCCAGAAGGCCGTTATGACGCCAGACTGTTCTGGCTTAGTGAGGCAAATATGGCGAGATCAACGCACCTTGAAATGGAGAGGGGACGACAGATCACCAAATCCTTAAGAAATTGACGCAAAGAACACAACCAAATTCATCACAGCATCATGTCTGGAAACGGAGCAACCATGAATGGGCAGCTAGGAAAGATCAATGGATTTCACGGTTCTTTGGTAAGGCCTTGCCACAATAGCTTTGCGTTCATCTTCTTTAGTGGGTGCTGATCTTAGTTTAGTCAAGGAACTCTGGTGCGAACAATTATGGTTCCATGGGAAATGGGACAGCAGGTTTTGTTGACTACGGTCCTGTCAATCTCGTACGAATCCTCTTCTTAACATTTGGTCAGCTACTAATTGTTTATAGGGCACCACCAACTCTGGATCATTTCACCAGCAATCCGCGACTGCTCCGTATCCAAAGCCGAAGCCAAAGCCAAATCCAGTTGCATATCAACTGGCACCGAGATATCCACCTTTAGCTTCATTCAAACAGCGGGGTCCTTATCAACCTCCTACCCGGGCTTAGTAAATTTTGCCATTCCTCCTTTCTTCGGCCTGACGAATCAGCATGGCGAGCAACCGGCGAACGATGGGAGGAATCGGCATATAATGACTGAGGTGTCTTTGATGGCATTACATGGGTGGATAGTTTGACTGCATTTTAATAGAACAAGAGTCTTACGACACAAAATTGGATTGCGTATCTAAAGCTGGTTAATGGAAATTTGGTCCTTCAATCTTCTCAGCTATGAAAACTTGTGACTGTGAATGCATTCCTCAACCTAAAAGCAGTTCAATCAATTCATGATTCTGCTAAACAAGAACCCCCATTCTCGTCGGAATCATGCTGAGACTGAGACTCGGATGGAATATTTTGATAACTTGAGCCACGATCATTTCTTACACCTTCTAAAATACTCTACCTCAGCCATTGCAACAATAAATAATCCACTATTCAACATTCAGCAGGTCCTCTACCACCCCCTATAAATGTGCCCTTTCCTCATTCCACTCCCACGCTGCTACGACTGAGAAAAGCGGGGATCTGAAATTGACGCCGCAACCAGGAACCATTGCTTATCATGTATGCCAATATTCTTCAAATGACTGACGTTGATTGCCTAGCACCGGACCTTGCATTGAGGCTGCAAAAACCACCAATAATGTGTGGCTCATGCACGTCAAGCTTTCAGGATGAAGCCTTCCGGCATCACGATCCCAGTTTCGATCCCAGCGTCTCCACTTTCAATCTTGATCTGGGACCAGCACCTTAGATTAGGCGATATGTGTTCATGTCAGTGGATTCATATTTTCGGGCATAGTAATATTTATGGCTAAGATGAAAGTGGAGTGGATTCGAAATTTAGACTGCCTGAACGGGAATTGAGAAACTTTGAGGCAACGAACAGGTGGAGAAGGCGATAATCAATAGGATCCTAAGGATGAAAGTCAATTGATGATTCTGATTGGGATGTTCTTATGAGAGATTGTGTTTTGGCTTTGCATCTCGCAGGATCAATCGTCACTTTTCATCTTTGTTAAAAGCTAGCAATTACGACTGGGTCTTTCAAATCACGACTAGTTATTTTCAAGTGGTATATTTATAACAAGTGTATGAACACATTATTATCAGCCATCAGAAACCGCTATGCTACAAGATCTGACAAAGGAAAAAGCAATCTGTAAAGTCTATGCAAAGCAAGACTGGGTATAATAAACGCTGACCACAATCCATTCCAATGCCTGCAAGCCATGCCAAGAGACCCATTCGTGCGCCTGATCATGCTCCCTAAGATTTAAAAGCAGAAGTGAAGTCTTGTACAAAAATTAAATCTCTCAAGTGGCCTCGGCCATAATCTGCTCCCCTTCATCTAGCATTTCCGTAATCTTACCCAAGTTCTGGATCATGCTGCGGCCCTGTCCAACTAGAAGAAGCTTCTCTGCATTTGCAGGTAAGCCGAGATATGTTGGTGGCTCTCTTTCGGGTAGTTTCTGGATCCATTCCATGAATTCAATGATCGATGTTCCACTGGGTACAATTAATGTTCCGTCATCCGAATCACTTCCGGCTGCGCCTTCCACAAGTTTGTGACCGATATCGTAGGCAGATGGAGTGAGGAAGGAATTCACCAGCTGCGTGAGGCGAGCAAAATCATCCTCATTGTCGATCTTTCCACCATAGGTTTCTACAATCAGTGTACGAATCATGTCCCACGGCAAGTTTTGTGGGGCAACATTTGTGCGTCCTAGGGCAACGCTCTCGACCCAAGTATCGATAATAAAAGCAGAACATTCGTACTACGAAATATTAGTAAGCATGCTCATATTGGTATATTCGGAAACTTACATCACTATCATTAAACTCCCAGAACCCCTTCCATCCCAAATTTGGTGCGTACCGTAATCTCTCCTGAACCACGGCATGCAAGAACGACAAAAGAAGATATAGCCTGGTCCTCTCAACCGGATTCTTAGTAGCTCTTGTTGAAAGTGATGTCATGGAGTCCTTCATATTGGCTCTGACTCCAGCCGGTTGCTCGTACATCAATACACGAGATGCTCTCAATAAATTGACCGGAATCTTGGGGCTGGATTCCATTGATAGGAACAACCTGAAGTCGGCATGTGGCTTAAGTGAGTCCATTCTCTTTTCGAGGCTCTGCAACCAAGTAGGTGCCAAATGAACGTTCTTGATGAGAACCCATGATCCGTTAGCAGCTGCATTGCTGATAGCTTTGTCAGCGCTTGATAGACCTTCATTAGATCCCATAGCAATGTTCGTGCAAGATACTTTAGACCTTTCAACGAGATTATCAACCTTATAACTTGCGTCGAATCCAGGACTAGAGCAAAGTGCAATAGGTCTGCTTGCGGAGACTTGGTCGACGGTTTGTTTTAGATCTTCGCTCGTATCATACAGTCCACGACCGAACACGGTGGTAACAAAGCGTTCAGCGGTGGGTACGAATCGATCAAGTCGGAAAAGTTTGACAAGGAGTAGGGAAAGAAGTTCTTGGTCACGCTTCTCGGATTTCTCGTCCCAGATAGCTGGCACGTAGTTTTCTCCTATCTCTTCGGATAAGAAGCGATCCCAGGCCGCTGAGGATACACCTTCGAGCTTCCCCTTAAAAGCGGGGAGTTTTGAGGCTATCGCTAGTACCTCTTCCTTTTTGGCAGATTCAGTGGAGATATCGGTGCCTTCAATGCTTTCGTCAAGGATGACATCGATGAGATTCTTGTCCATTTTGTAAGGCGCAGCTTGAGCAAGAAGCATGGCTAGCGTGATTCTATCTTTTTGCAACAGACCAAGCGATGTCCGCTGGTATGTTGTCACAAAAAGATCTTCAACAATGATGTCTCGGCGAACGTTGTAATTTGTTTCACTTGATAGTCGTTTGTTATTATGTAGTACCGAATGGAAGATGTCGAGGAAGTACTGCAATGAAAATTGGTAGAAGTGATTCAGGTAGTGAAGTTGCTCAAGAACGGCGAAGACGGCACTGCAAGATCTTGCAATGATGTTGTACTGAAGTGTAATCTCATCGACTTCAGCCATGACACCCTCCGTGTTGCTCATCTTGATTGTGATCTCGGCGGCCTCCTTCTTCAAGGTTTCGAGAGTCTCAATGACATTGTCATCATCGAGAATGTTACCACGCGATTCATTCAATGCTGCCAACAGTCGCTTTTCCAATTGGGTTAGATGGATTTTGAAATCACCCTGCAGCTTGATGAGGTTTGATCTTCGCTCATCGACATCAGGCCGTTCAGACTTCAAAGCTTCGTTTAGAGACTGTGTCTGGAGACTGCTCTGCGTGACTGTAAAATTGACGAAGGTCGTGCGACTACAAATATCAGGTGCGAAAGTCGCAGATGGGTCTCTAGTTGACAAATAAATCTTGAATGCCGGGGAGAAATCGATTTCTTGCTTGCCAAGCTGAATGAGGACACGCCCACCTGTCTTCTGGTATTCTTTGTTGAGAACATGATTGAGTATAGGGTCAAGGTACTCAGCATCCTGTATGAGAATCGGGTTACCAAACCGGAGGGAGCTTTCTAATTGCTTGGTAAAAGAGTCGTCCAAAAAGCTTGTTACCGTGAGGCGTCTTTCCTTGCTCTCTTTTTGCAGGAATTCAGTTACCCGCCCAGATGGATCTATGATGAGAGGATATCGGTTGAATCGTTTCAAGATAATAGCATTTTCGGTGCACAGATCATCGACAGGCAAGGAATTCTGTTGCCATCCAAGTCTGTCATCGGCAGTGGAGAGGTATTCAGTGATCGGGTTGTGTTGCTTGTAGTTGATACCAGACAATTGAAGTTGATGAAGCCAGTCTTCTACCATGTTCTTCCTGAATTGTTGATCATAGAGACCGCTGTATGCCAAAAATGCAGCAGCGACGAGAACATCGCCCACAAGGGTGCTTATTTGAGTCTCGAAAGACTTGCTGCTAGCTTCCCAGCGAGTCCGTTCAGAAGAAAGACTTTCAAGTAGGCGAACACTTCGATCAACTTTGAATTGAACACGAGACATCTCTGTCTTGATGGCCTGCGTCTCACTGATCAAAGCAGCATATTCTGTCTTGTATGTCGCGATACTTTGTTCCAAAGTGTTGATGGTGTTTTCCACAGCCTGCGCTTCTGCCTTGGTCTGCAGAGCCTGTTCTTCAAGCATACTGACTTCTTCTCTAAGCGGCCCAACGCGATCTAGGATCTCGGAGTAATTGACTTGAGCTTGGACCCATTGAACAAGAGGACCGCAAGCTTTACTAGCTCGGTTGACTTTCTCGTAAGTGAAATCATCATTTGAAAGGAATTCATTCCTCATCTTGATTCGAAGGTTCCTTGTCATTTGCTTCTCGTTGTCGTAATTGACGATACTTGCAATGAAGTCGTCTTTGCGGACAATGGCTTGTACTGCCTTCCAGCTGTCGATCTTATGACCAAGTAATGTGCACACAGAGTCGAGAGCCAGTTTGACACCTTGAGGCGGGTTACCCATAGATCGTACTTCGGTAAGATGCTGTCTTTTGATGTTAGAGACACTCTTCTGGGCCTCGATGACGGCAGGCTCGGCATTTGCAAGATCACTTAGAACCACCTCCTTTCGTTGTGCAACTTCAGCCTCCTGCTTCTCGAGGGCAACTTGAATCTCCAATGATGTTGTCTTGCGCTGTTCTGCTTCACGCTGATCTGCAACCATGCGCTGAAGCTTTTCGTTGGCTTCGGCATCCTTACGTTCTAGCTGGCCCTTCTTCTCTGCTAGACTGATCCTCAATTCACTTACTTTGTGGACTGTATCTTGAAGCTTTTCAAGTCCAACATTCAAATGTCTTTGATCCTCCTCGAGATCTCCACGCTTCTCATTATAGAGTTTGACATATTGCGCAACAAAATCCAAGAAGTGTCTAGGAGTCAGGAATGTCACTTTTCGTTGCTGTTTCAGAAGCTTCACGTTAAACCGTTGGAGCGAGTAATGGATATAGACCATGGAATTGACGACAGCTTCGCGGTGTGATGCAGGGAGGTTGAGGTCACGGTAAGCGACAGGAATGCTGTCAGGTGCGGTAAAGTTGGGTCGATCGAGATCAACAGATTGTGTCAACTCCGTGCCAACTTGGAAAAGAGCTTGATCGGACCAGTCTCCGAACCAATTGAGAACACAACGATTAAAAAGAGCAGGACTGGTTGCAGCTTTTGAAGATAAGCCATCCTCGGGAGGGTTCATAGTGAAAACAACGTGGAGGTTCTTCACAATCTGTTGCGTGAACCATTTGTATAGCTCTTCTTGCGAGTCCAGAAGAAGCCCTTGTCGTTGGGCGCCTTCTTTACAAGCTGTCATTAAAGAAGCCAGCTCGTCGCCTTCAAAGAGACCAGGTACCTCAGCATTCGCGAGGAGAGTGTTCATTCTCTCAAGGAAACCAGAATCAAGAACGTTAGACTCATCCATGATGAAGCAAATTTTCTCTCCCTTACATCCACTGCGCCGAAGCACATCGCGCAGGTCCTCGTCAAAGTCCTCAGCAGAGTACTTTCCGTGAACTTTGATTTGGAAGACCTTGAGTCCGTTCATCCAAGCAACAAATCGAGAGAGTGTTGTCTTGCCACTGCCACTCACACCAATCAAAATAAGGTGGCCTTGCGGCTGTCTGAAAACACGATCAATGCGAAGGACGTGCTCGAGGACGTCATTGAACAAAATTAATGGAACATCCACTTCTTCTTCACAGAAAGTCTTGAGTCTAGCCTTGACAAAGTCGCGCAGTTGTTCTCGGTCAACTGGCATATAGTTCTTAGAAAGCCAGTTCGAGAATAGGATCGGTCCGCCTAAAGCTTTATCTTCTTCGATGGTAGGGAAGAAATCGAGGGCAATACGTCGAACCGCGTCATTGGTCCATTTGCGTTCCTCCTCTGCTACAAGACGATCTTGGAACAGCCGAAGAGCTTCATGGGCCCATATACGAACCAATCCCTCAATTGAAAGTGTCTCTAGAGGACGAATTGCCTCATAAATACCGCGCACCCATCTGGTAAGTTCACGTGGACTGTAAACATAGTGAGGTTGAATCTTTGGTGTGAAGCGCTGCTGCGATTCCAAGTAAAATTGGACCATGGCCTTCGTGAGTGCTTCAGAATAGCCTCTCAGGGAAGGAACGATTTTGAGAACAGCACTATTGAATGTTCCATAGATTTGTTGAAGTGAAAGCTCTCCAGGATAATCGACCATGATGAGCGGTGCATGTCGTAAGAATCTGGCTCCCATGGGTGTTCGACCAGCATCCGTTGGGGGATTGCAAGCGCCGACGAACTGGATGCGATCGAGAGTAACCCAAGTTTTATCTGATGTTCGCCAGAACCCATTCTGTTCCACAAGTTGCCGTAAGAAGGAGATAGCTCTCTGTGTCCCGTATTTGTCGGGTGCCGGCAAATTAATTTCATCGCAGAATAGCACAAGCCATCTTCCAATTTGAGTGGGGGAGAGCATGACTCCGTTGAGAGTCTTCTTGTATTCACAATATTGTTCAAAAGTCTTGATGAGAAGGTCTGGAGTGGTCGCACTGGAGAAATTCAAGCCCACGACCTCCATGTTAGGTAACTTGCGAAGAGCGCTAAATAGCGTCATGGTCTTTCCAGATCCAGGAGGGCCGCAGAGAAGTAGAGGCTTATGCTCAGCGAGCCAAGAGTAGAGAACATCCTCATGGCGTACTGTGTCGAGTGTGGGGATGACAACATCAGTCTGAGTAATGGAATGGGTATTGACTTCAATAGTTGGGACCTGGTTTTGCCATGATGACCACTCAGCCTTTGGAAGTGAAACATCGAAATCGATCAGAGAGGAATTGTCGGCTAATATAGGGGATCCAAATGTAGCCAGTCCAGCAAGAGCGTCCCCAAAGCTTTTGCGATCACCCAAAGGACAATCTCCAGTCAACGACCAGACCAGAGCCAATAGCAGTTTCTTCGCAACGTAAGACTCAATTTGTTCCGGATCCAGTGGAAAGTCTACATGCTGGGTATTGTATTCGATAATATCCCGAACGCTTTTGTTGAGAAGAGAGAATAAAGTGTTCAATACCCGAGCAACTGTGAACTCCATAATATGGTTGAAGCCTTCCGCGCGCTCTAACGCATTTGAGACAAAATCGTCAGTGGTGAGGAATGCTTGGAGAAGGTCGGCAACTTGCGCCTGGATGGCAAGAGCCTTGGCGGCACTCTGACCGGTTGCAATGGCGTCCTCATCAAGATCTTCAAATGCCACCGACCTCAGCGTATTCAAATAGTTGGAAACCATCATGTTAGATGTGACAGTATCCTCACTAAACCAGACCATTCCACAACGACTTACGGTTGCAAGAGTGGCATACTTCAAAGTCTCGACCTCGAACATGATTCGAACATTGGATGGCAGATTTAACCGCTCCCCGTTGGGAAGAGTTAGGAGCTTGTTGTCATCGAGCACACTGTTCAAATTCTCCACCCATTCAGGATCCACATCTCCGTCAAAAACAATCCAGTGTCTTTTGGTCTCCTCACCGCGCAAATTGTCGACAATCTTGCGTAAAATACTGGTAAAGAGACCGTCTGTCCATTCACGTGTGGTTGAATCCAAATTACCATACAATGCCTCCTTTGACATTACTTTCGAGTCGATGATATGACACACTCCTTCTACGCCTTCGACTTGCTGAAGAGCTTGCAAAAGAAGCTTCCAAGCCACCGATTTTCCTGATCCTGAATTTCCTACCATCATCACACCATGATGGATGGTTTGTATTTGGAAAAGCTGCAGGACTTTGGTCATCCACGTCTCGTTGATGACTAGACTTCTCTCCTTTGCAATGCTGTGAATTGCCTCTTGCAACTTCTCTAAACTAGCGGGAACGTAATCAACCCCAGGGAAGGAATCGGCTTCGATAGTCTTCATGATTTTAACGTCGCTTTTAATTAATTTTGGCGCAATAGTCTCCCGAATACTCTGAACGATGATCTGGGGTTCTACCTCTTCTTCTGGGCCAAGATCACCACCTGTGCTCGTAAGTCGTGCTCTTTTCAGACCACCAGAACTGACCAGAACACTCTTCAGAGCTCGAAGGCCGAAATCGTAATGCGCTTGCTTCGAAAGTTTGATGGCACATTGATCGAAGAAGGGAACAGTCTGTTTCGACAACTGCTTCGCTTGATTAAAACCTTGAGAGTAGAGCATGACTTCGGCAATGAGCTCTTTGTCTGGTTTCGACATGGCGACGCTCCGGAAGAGCTTCTTCAAGTTGTCTGGAAGGTTCGAACGTCCTGCATAACCGGGATTCATAGTAATAAAAATTCCGGTGTTGGCGTTCACGCGTAATTGACGGCCGACCAACTCAATCTGGGATTTCTCGTCCTCCATGCCCTGCTTCAACCCGAGTTGGATATTTTGGACTTGTTGGGATACGGCGGAAAGAATTCTCTCCTCAAGACGATTGAACTCATCGAAACAGCCCCATGCTCCAACTTGACAGATACCCAAGAAGATACGTCCCATAGCCTGGAAATCAAACGTGTCGTCGCAGCAGAAGACGAGAGTAAATCTTCCAAGTTGCACACCTAAGGCTTTGACAGACTCCGTCTTGCCCGTGCCTGCTGGACCATAAGGTGAGCCTCCTAGTCGTTGACATAGAGCTTGAGTCAAGGTTAAGAAGCAGCGATCTGTTAGTGGAGTTCGAACTAAGCGCTCTGCAACGCCGAGATATTCAAAGCCATAATTGAGCTTGGCATTTGCCATCTTAATATGAAGACGTTGGAGGAAGTCTCCCTCGGCTTTATACACGTATCTCATCTGAAGCAGCCACATGTAATGATTTGGCGTGCTCGCATTCAAATTGAGAAGTTTTTCGATCACATCGCGTTGATGGACACATTCCGTAATGAGGTGTTCACACCGCTTCCGCTGGATTGGGTCGAGGTCACCAAGAACTGTGGACGCTAAGAGCCGAAGGACCTTGACTTCTTGGTTATACAAGCTTTCGAGGGTAGAGCCACCCGATTCAAGAGCCTTTTCGACAGATGAAGTCCATACAGCCTGCGTTGCTAGCACTACTATCTGACTGGGGAAGGAAACAATATACTCGTTCAAAACCGTTGGGTCAATCTTATCTGCTGCAAATATTGGACCATATTGCTCGACTGCCTCCGCAAGTAACTCGGCGAGGGTAGATTTCATACTGCTCTCTAACAAGGCCAACCAGTCGTTGATTTTTGGAGTCTTGATAAGGGAAATCTCCTTCTTGAGCCTAACTTCTTCGCCTTCTTTTGAGGTGAAGCCGGATATGATGTGATCCTCATCCATGATTAAGCCCGACAAACCTGCAAACATCTTCTTGAAATGTTTCGCAATTCGTAGAGTGTCGTTGCTGTTGCCGATAATTTCAAGTAGGTCCTCATCACCGACAAAGTAGAATCTGGGGAATGAAACGCGTTCTCTCTCGAGATACTCGCCGAGAGCTTTCTGAATCTTGTTCAGTAACTCTGCCAACCGTTCGAGGGACTTTTGTACGCCCGAGATGTTGAGGACATCTAGCACAAAAGGCTGCTTGTAAACCTTCTTCATGACTGTGAAAAACTCCGAATTAATGTTCTGGAATCGAGACGACTCGATCGGTAGCAGATGCTTGATGTCTGCATTTCCAGTGAAGACACCTTCGAGGTAGACCCATTGACGCTGGACGTCAATCCAAACATCAAAAAGTACGTGGACACGGTTGAGCTTATCCTCCCAAGAAGACGCCTCCTCTTCGAATTCTTTGTAGTAGGGGGAGTGCCTCATTGCTTGTAAAGAATTGAGATTTTCACTACACTTGGCAAAAAGATCATCCCAACCTCTGATGAGTCGACATTTGTTCTGGTAGTTGACCAGGTCTAGCGAATAGTTCGACCATATTTCGCGCACTTGCTTCAAGAATTCTTCTAATGCCATTTCTCCCTGAGCTTGAGTAATTATGTCTCGGATGACTATTTCGCTGGCTGCAAGATTCAAATCCCATACATCCCCAAGCGTCATTGAAATAGGGGAATAGCGTTTGCCCGGCTTCAAAGATTTGAAAATCTTGTTCCAGTGTCGATCCCGCACGGCCTCGGACTTCAGGTCGCTGAGAACAGGGTTGACTTTCAGAAATTGTCGAAGAACGTTCTGAATATGCTCAAATGCAGCATACTGCCTCATACGACTTGGCATTTCTTTGGTCATCTTGATGAGACCATCGATAGCAGATCTGAGCTTACGCGGTTGCACGCTATTCCAGAGTGTCTCGCGAAGATCGTTCAAGCTCTTCCAAATAGTAGACAGGGCAGCCCAAACGGATTTGAAATCTTGAACTTCTTCAAGAATAGCTGCTAGAGCTGTATCTGGGCTCGCAGGAAGATCCAACGCTTCTTTTGCACGGGAAACCATTTCTGATTCCTCGTGAAGTTGCGTGATACGGGTCTCAAACGACATCAAGGTTGCTGACGCGACATCAGGAGCAATAGTACCCGAGACAGGCTTTTCTTCATTCCACTGGTTTGTTATCTCAGCAATCTTGTCGCCAACAACTTTATCCTCAGCTGTGATCTTGGCGCGCAGAGCATCAGTCTGGTCTTGTACGATCTTCGCTTTCCGAGCAAGGATTTCATTCAGAGCAGTCCATTCAGAATCGATTTGTTCTACTCCCAACCAATCTGCGGGAAATTGATATCGTTGCCTCACTAGAGTCGTCTGTCCTTGTCTAAACGTTTCCACTTCTGGCCCCCAACATCTAACTTTCCGCTTGCATGTCTGCACAATGGTGATGAATTGCACGGCCTGTGCTGTAGATGTGGCTTCCAAGGACTGGACCTCCAGGTCTTTGCGAGCCTTCTCTATGTCGGCATAGACTTCACGGACACGGGTTCCGAGACGAGCAGCAAACTTTATGAGAATCTCGTGTTGCCACTGGTCGTATTTCGCATTGACCTTTGTTTGCACCTGATCATAATCAATAGTGAGATGTCCGAACGATCGGCTGACTTCGGTGGTGTCGAAAGTGGACCTGGTCTTCCTGATCTCTTGAAGTAATTGCAACCATTTAGATAATTGTTCCCCTAAGATCTCATATACCTGCTCTGATTGGAGATCCCAGAGAGACTGGAATTGAAGCCATTTATCGACGTAACCATTAACTTCGAGCAACTTAATCTCAATAGAAGCGTAGACTCGGGATAAGCTCTCCGCGCATGAGTTCGGAAGATCTGTGAAACGAGCCTCGGTGTCGTTGGTTGCGGCTAACTTCATCTCATATCTAGAGGCTTTAACTTTTCGGAGATTGCAGACCACGCCCAGCCAGTCGTGCAACTGCGAGAACCATTCAGCTCTTGCAAATTCGAGCGGAGGATCCAAATAGATGACTTGGTTACGCATTGATATTTCGTGTACCAAGCGTTTCATTGAGGGGAGTTGGCTGAGCTGTCTTCCTCCCGGTCCACTGAGACGCTTCCTTCGACTATCATCATTGACGCCTTCGGATCGTGCACTCTCGAATGTCTCGATCCAAATTTCGATGGCTTGTCGTAATCGCGTCAGCAGAGTCGTCTTGATGCGCCCATTCATTTCTCGCACCCAGTAAGCTAGATTTACGTAGTTTTCGAGGTTCAATTGGTCCACTGCATTCTGTATTGTTTCAAGTCGAGTCTGGAATGACGGTGCGTCGTACGGACAATTTTCGAGCTCCACCAATGCTTTTTGTATTGTTGAATTGATCGAAGCTAGAGTGGCGGTCTTGCTTTGAAGAAGAGACACGGACGCCGCAAATTCCCGCACAAATTGGACATGTTTACTCTCATTGCGACCACTATGATCGATTGCTCCGTTGGCAAGGAATGATGATTGCTTGATGTGAATATCGAACGAGTGCACAAATGACTCCCATTTCAATGGAACCCCCTTCGAAATCAGGCCTTGGACTTCGTTCTGGTATCCACTTAAAAGTATTGAAACATCGGCCATCCCAGAGATCTGACGGGTAGTTTGCGCATACGTTCGCACGCTCTCCATTAGGCTGACAGCATAAGGATACACTCTCTTTGCTTCCTTCGATACATTATTAATTTGGTGTGGGACTGCAAAGTTGAGCCATATCAGATTGCGGGTCTCTTTAAATAAAGCGATGACCTGGGGATCAAAGTTGACTGCCAACTCAAGGGCATAATTTGCTGCTCGAATCTTGTTGATGTTGAAAAGGCGACCAGAAATGGATACTTGCTTTCTCTGAACATCATGGAGCCAAGCCTCGAAGATCGGACGCGTGTCCAGCTTCTTTCGGAAAAGGTTACTCTCACTTTGTAGTTTCTGTCCCTCGGAATGAAGGGCCCAGTCATTCCCGAGCACGTCTTCGACCCTCTTCATGTAGCCATTCAGTTGTCTCTCGATTTGGCGTGCCCAAATAATAGCTCCTGACACTGGAGGAAGGTCATGGAGCTGAGCCATTGCATGTGCTTCAGAGTGTCCATATTGTTGTTTGAATCGCTCGTGCAACGAGGAGATGTCGTGTTTGACATTATCTATGAGCTGAGTCTGATATTCAGTGATGGCGCCCCGAATTTTCGGTCGAACAAAGAGAGCATTGAACTTTGAGAATACCCGAAACATCTCATTCGCTGTTTTGGCAGTGGCTAACCGGTCTCGAAGTCGTGCAATAATGGAGTTTTCAACGCGAGATGTCCGCTCGTTATACGTGATCTCTGCTTGAACCCAAATTTGCGTTCCTTCAGGAGATACATCCAGCAAATCCACGTTGTTAAGAGCTGCCCACGCTTGCTGGACCTCTTCAACAGCGTCAACATCACCCATCTCTTCAACCAATACGACTCCGTTAGAGGGGCCATCTGCTGAACCATCCCCTGACTTTGGCCCAAGGACAGTGACAATTGTTCTCTGCAGTTGTTCGTGGTTGTCGCGGAATGTGTTAACGTACTTTAACCGTGATTGAAGATCTGCATGCTTTGGAGCAATCTTGATGGGGATAAATTTCTCGTTCCTGCGGCGGGTGACCTCTCGGGCCACATTAGTGAACTCTTTCACATTCTCATCCCATGTCTTCCAGATTCCGTCCGCGGTTGCCATTAAGTTTTTAAATTCCCGGTAATCCATATGCACAAGTTGCCGACCATGAAGTAGAGCATGTAGCTGGGTATCTAAATCGGCAGAAATGGCTTCAACTAAAGGCAAAGCTCTTCGAATTGGGTATGGACATATCCGGAGTTTCTTGTTGAGATGAGCAAAGATCAATATAAGTGCGTCTTGGATCTTTGGTAAAGATGTCGCGGAAAGTAACTCATCGAGGGGGAAATCTCGCATTAACTGATTGTACTTCTGCACCTTGTCGGTGGCCTCTTTCAAGCCAGTATCCGCAGAAAAACTAACAGTAGCTTGGAATCGCTTTGCAGTTCGAAGAATGTCCAAAGTGAGCGTCACACCCGGACTTCGTAGCTGTAACTCGATCTTCTCCAGAGCTGATTCCATAGAAAGCCAAAAATTGATCTCCTGAGTAGCGGTCCCGCTGTTGGCATCTCTCGACATCTTCGTAACAGCCTGTATTGACTTGATCCATCCATTCACAGTCGCCTGTAAGTTATTGAGAAACGTACTGTCCTGTAAAAGAGCGGCAGGAATGTTCTCCACAGTAGCTTTGCCATTCTTAGTAGTTGCTTCGTCGATTGCATTCTGGACCATAGGATGTAAAGGCAATATTAAGTCGGGAATGTCAATATTTTGTTGCAAATGCAACAGGCTCAGCTCCAACTCTGCGATCCGCTTCTTCGTGACCGGAATTCCTGTCTTCGCCTCAACTTCTGACCTGCCTCTATTGCCATTGGTGGTTTGCTGAGACCTGGTGTATGCATCAAAGTATGGCGCCAGCGCGTGATGCACCACAGAATGTAATATCTCAAAAGGAGAGACAGAAGTTCCACCCTGGCCATTTGCCGCAGCATTCAACGATGCCACGCCCGGTAAATTGATGATCTGTATCTGAGAGGAAATGGGTATCGAAGGATCTATAGGATGTGGTCGTTTCAAGAGAGCAATTGAGGCTATCGTGGACGTGGAGAAGGAAATGTCTGCCGCAAGACTGTAAATGTATGTGATTGAATCTGGGTCTTGAAGTTAATAAAGGAAGAAGCAGGGAGTGTATTTCGGCATACCTAAGCCATCACTTGTCCCATCTGACTGCCCCTCTGGTGAAATGTCTTTCTGAACATAAAGTGCCACTTGAGATTCAGTTGCGAAACGTGTACATCGTTGAACAGTCTCAGAGTGCCGTGGCTTAGAAAGAAGACTGCCAGTGTTCTCAAGCTCCCTCCGTGAGGCGCCTAGAGTGATTTCGAGGACCGATGCAAGATACTCGACAACCACATTTGGGTCTATGGTTGGGAGACCGTTCGCAGCAATCCCATTTGTAGCTGGGCTGCTGGGAGAAGTGACCAAGCTCTCCATCATGATTATTGTGGGTCTACGATGGCGATTTCATCGTTAAATGGGTCGCTTAGAAGTTCGAGGATCATCAGACTGAGGGTCACAGGTAACAAAGTGATCTCAGCTGGTATGGTCGGTGTTTTGATGAGGACGTTGATAATTATATCTCAACGCGGAGACGCGATTATTACTCCTGGAACTTTGATAACCCCTGTCGCTTAGCGTCCTGCGGCCGCAAACCCCCTTAAATTTTTCAACGGTTTACAAAGATTAAGAGAAATTGGATTCACGATGATGGGATCTGCTTTGTTTATAAATTGGCTTTTCGGGGATATCTTCCTATTTATTAGAGATATTATCAATCACGCAAACCGGCTTTCAAAGGTATCTGTCACATGACGAGTCTAATTTGGTCTCTTGGAAATTATATATCATGCTCATTGTTTATCACATAAGCATAACCAAAGCCCTATAATCTTGACAATATACAATTAGACCCAGAAGGAGAATGCGCCCGTAATGCTGATATACATGAAGCGTTGAAGAGTAGCCCGCAGGCTGATGGCTGAGAAACGGTCGTGTAGAAGGAGGTCCGTTGGTGGAGTATCAGTCCAGTGCGAGTCCGAAGACTGGTGTATTTAGAGAGGAGTATAGGGGTCTGGAGTCAACGGGATCTAGTCAAGCCCGACTCCTGGAATCCCACTGTCAGAATCTGGCCTGCTCGAAAATGGCCCGACATTGAGATCCGGATCTGAAGCAATCATCTCCGCCAGAATATCGAGTACAGGCTTTGGCACGGTTTTGTCATAGATCCTGCATAATGCGATTAGTGAATGTAGATGTATAGGGTTGTGATAAAACAAGCTTGTCTCGCGTTCAACATAAAGGACACTCATTGATGTAAAGAGGTCTTCGGATGTTATGCGAGGGATGTTCTTACGCGATCAAATCTCCTGCTGATGGGTAAACCTTAAGCGCTTTATAGAAGCAAAGTGCAGCTTCGGCATTGCTGGACCCTAGAGCCAGATTAGAATTTGTCTTTCTCCATCTATCAGGAAATCACCACATACCATCTGAACTCAAGCTCTCTCCTTTTGATACTTCTGACATGAAGTATGCCTCCTTTTCTTCTACATCCGTCGGGAAGCCCTCCGACTTTGCCTCTGCAACAATATCTCTAACTTGTTGTCGCATTCGGACTGTGTTTGCTTCCGCCTCCTCCTTTGCAGCTCGAGCTTGTCGCTTGGCCTCCTTCTTCAACGATTTCCTAAAATTTGGGTCCGTTCTCCTCTTGTGATCAAAATATACAGCACTTTATAGAGTCAGCAAGGGCGTTCTGGCAAGTGGTCGCAAAAACAGAGCTCTTCTTTCCCAACCCATATTACAGTTTTAATCTCAAGCCTGGACTGACAAAGGTAGTACGTACTATGCTATGAGGGACATGGAATTAGTAAGGCTTCATAGCTAGATGTTGAGAGAGCATACCAAGAAAACCAGTTGCAAAAGTGCCCACGGTGGCGGCGACAATTGTAGATGTTTGGACCATATTTGCTTCTGCTCTCTATATCTGTCTATTATGCCGTAATGAAAGAACCAGGTCAAAGGTTGATGGTGGAGTAAGCAAATAAGTTGGCAAGAAGCTGCTTGGGTAGAGCTTCTCGAGATTTTTTGGAAATCGATGGAGGTCCTGAGGCAAGGATAATTTTAGCGTGGAACGGCGAAATCGCGCTCCTACTCCCGGGAACCACAGAGAGAGCTTGCAATTCAGAACCAAATACAACCTTTTTTCAAGATGTCGGAAGGGAAGGGTAGCAAGGGCATGTCCCTTCGAACTAAGAGAAAAGCTCGGCCAGCAATAAGTGGTCCAAAGCAGATATCAGGTCCTATACAATCATCTGAAGACGTACAACGAAGTGGAAAGTCCTCTTTCGATGCGCAACCACAAAGGCCACAGCCAGGAGGAAAGGTATAAAACAGAATCTTCTCTCAAAATAAATAGTCCGAAAACTAATTTCAATTTTATAGACCTCAGATCTCGTCAAACGACGATACTCCACTCGATTCAATCAAATACCTTCGGACTTCGACCCAACAAAACCCCCAGTTCCCTCAGTACCATCTCTTCCTAGCCAATATGTATCATCCGGTGACCAAGGTCGTGGCCCTTCGCCCGCAAAAGGCCCTGCCTTGATTGTTGATGTGAAAGCCCTTCGAGATCCAAATTTGCGCCCAGATCAGTATCTTGCCGGACTCTTGAGCGATGCTTCAGAACAAGATATCGAGGACTACCAGCAAGCGTTACAAAAGTTACGAAATCGAGCTTCGACCGATCTCCAGCAGAATGTGTATCAGAACCGGACCCAATTCATCAAAATAAGCAAAGAAGCCGAAAAGCTCAAGGGAGAAATGCGGGCGTTGAGGAACTTGATATCTGAGCTCAAGACTAACACCACGGCCCTACGAACTGCCTCTTCACAAGGATCTGAAGTTTCCAATGATTTTAATTCAGGCTTCCCAACTACCTTAAGTAAGAAAGACCGGAGAAGTTCTGTCGCAGACCGAACTGCCATGTGGAATTCACAGCTGCAGGTAGGCATATCCCTGGATGGAGTCTCTAATCTTGACTTTATCAGAGACTGACCTACACTAGGCACTTTGGAAAACTGTTGAAGGATCTCAGAAATTTCTCCCCGCCCTTCCAGGTCGTCACGTGGTCCAGAATGCCGGGTTATGGATTGAGCTTGACAATGCAACTTGGAAATCACGTCGAGCTATGCAGATAATCCTATTGAATGATCACTTACTCGTTGCTTCGAGGAAGAAGAAGAAAGTTGAAGGAAGTGGGGCTGATCAAAGACAAGCTCCTGTCAAGCTCGTTGCTGATCGATGTTGGCCGTTGTTGGACATTGAGATGGTGGATTTGGCTGGTACCAATGAGTCCACTGGTGGACGAAACAAAGTCGCAGATGCTATAATGATCAGAGGCGTTGGTCAGGAGTCCTTCACCTATCGGACTGAGAAGCCCGAGGACTCGGATAAATCTTCGTTGATGATCAATTTTCGAAAAGCTGTTGAACAACTTCGAAAAGGCCTTCGGTCCGAGATGGAAACTAGCAACAAGGCGAAAGAAACAATCAACTATTTCGCTTCACGCGATCCCGGATTGCTTAAAAAAACCGAGTTACTCGAGACCCTATCCAATATTAAAGATATGCTTATCGAGGTTGACGGCAAACAGCAAAATCTGCGTTGGGTTGAGGGTCAAGTAGACGAGCTGGATATTGACATCGCTCGTCAATTATTTGATGACGCGGTGAATAAGGTTGAAAAACTAAATGCATTAGCAAAAAGCCTCAAGGGCAATGTTGTAGCACAAGACTTCATTAGCTTCAAAGCTGATGAAAGAGCTACAAAACTGGCGGGTCTGATTACCCGTGAGCTCGTTGATACCCACAACGAACTCAAAAAGACGAAGCGGAATGTCAATTGGCTTACACGCCTGGGTTTCGAGGATCGTGCACGAGAAGCATATCTAGAAGCCCGCGGAAATATTATCCACAAAAGATCAAGGTAAATTCTCAGGAACGTTACATATGTGGCCTGCTAATACTTATAGACAATGTATTTTTGAAGGAAACCTTCATCAGTACATCTGGGAAGTGTCATTTGTCTATTTCACAATCATAAGGAACACTGTCTCAACGTTCCAGGCGTGTTTTCCGGGCTTACTAATGAGTGCCTGTGTTAAATGGGCCAAAGAGCAGGTGGACACATTTAATACCATCCTCGCACGACAATTGAGTAGTACGGAGCGAGGTGGATCGGTTTGGAATGAATGTATGGATCAAGCCAAAGAGCACGCCAAGATGTTATCTGAAGTTGGTCTGGACTTCAAGAGTTTGATAGGCCGTGATTCTCAAGCAGCACCAGGGTCAGCAGGACCACTTGGTCTGGGTCTGCTATGATATCAGTGGTATATAAAAATTCAATCCGCTGAGCCCTCGTTGTCAGTGCTTGCGACTGCCAAAAAATATGGTTGTAACTTTAGAACTAACCATTTATATTGCCGTTTGCTTCCTTTCTCGCTTAGACTCCTGCACCGCCTTAGCATCCAAATCTGAACTCCCTGTTTACAATCTCCATTCAACCTTTGTGATACCCAGGCGCGCAATAAATAAATATCGCATCTGTTTAAGCCCGCGTATCTATTTGCGACTTTGCGATCTTCGACTTGAAATAATCTCTCGACCAGCCTTGCTGGAACCAATTCAGCACGCACTTGTCGTCATTGAGCCCAAGCTCCCCACCAACACCACATAGGTTGTCCAAACCCTACGACAGCGTACGAAATCATGGATACCAATATGGAGGACGTTGGAAGAGTAGTTGAACCCTCGAGATTGTCCCCGGCCTCGGAACCAGCCTCAATACCGACCCTCGACGGATGGATCGAGAGTTTGATGACGTGCAAGCAATTGGCTGAGGTCGACGTGCAGAGGCTCTGCGAAAAGGTATGTGATCTTTCGCAGATTTTAATGAAGAGCCGAAAATATAACCTAGCATCACAATTTGGACCAGAAGCTGAATCTTACGTATCTAGGCTCGGGAAGTCTTGCAAGACGAGTCGAACGTGCAACCCGTGGTAAGCCTTTTCTCGCCGTGTTTTGTAGAGTAAAGACTAAATGAAAATCAAGAAATGTCCAGTAACAGTATGCGGAGATATACATGGCCAATTTCACGATTTGATGGAACTTTTCAGAATTGGGGGGCCAAATCCTGACACCAACTACCTCTTCATGGGTATGCATGATCTCTCAATCCGTGTGCGAAGTCTGAACTGACCTTTGGCAAAGGTGATTACGTTGATCGAGGCTACTATTCCGTAGAGACTGTCACCCTTCTCGTTGCTCTAAAGATCCGATACCCCCAACGCATTACAATCCTTCGCGGCAACCACGAATCCCGTCAAATCACGCAAGTCTATGGCTTCTACGACGAATGTCTCCGGAAGTACGGCAACGCAAACGTTTGGAAATACTTCACAGATCTCTTCGATTACCTTCCCCTCACTGCCCTTATCGACAACCAAATTTTCTGCCTCCACGGAGGTCTCTCTCCAAGTATTGATACTCTCGATAACATCCGAGCGCTTGATCGTATACAAGAGGTGCCTCATGAGGGTCCGATGTGCGATCTTCTATGGTCAGATCCAGATGACAGATGTGGATGGGGAATATCACCAAGAGGAGCAGGGTATACGTTCGGACAAGATATCTCGGAGGCGTTCAACCACAACAACGGCCTAACTCTTGTCGCAAGAGCTCATCAGTTGGTCATGGAGGGGTATAACTGGTCTCAGGATAGAAACGTGGTTACGATTTTCTCAGGTATGCCGAGGTTGACGAGCTCGAGAAGGGGTATTCAAGCTAATTATTGTAGCTCCAAACTATTGCTACAGGTGTGGTAATCAAGCGGCCATCATGGAGATAGATGAGCACCTGAAGTATACTTTGTATGTATCAATTGGTCTAGCAGAGGGAACCTACTAATATTCTACAGCTTGCAATTTGACCCCTGCCCTAGAGCCGGTGAACCGATGGTTTCGCGCCGTAAGTATACCCCTCCATTTAATGGACTTAGAACTGATATTATCTAGGCACTCCCGATTACTTTCTCTAGATGCGATCTATCAAGATGGATTTCCCAGCCTTTGCCGCGCTGCAAAGTCATTACAGAAGTGATGAAAATTCTGTTTATGTACGAGAACGATGCGGACACATGTCGGGCGGTGATGGAATTTGCCTGGCTCAGCTATGAGCTGGTGCAGAGTCTGCGCGCTTTTGTAGACTTGCATTAGACTTTCAGAGAATGCAAAAAAAATGGTTGATGACATGAGAAGTTCAGTTCCTCGTTATTAAAAGGGTGGACTTACGAAATGTCTTATAGGCCCAATCCACCAGATTATGAGCGTGTTTTCTTTAAGCTCCTCTCCTCACCCAAATGACCATTTGTGCAACGTGCCCAATCCCAGCGCAGCGGAATGCCAAGGAGATAGATTGCACAAGCCCTTATTACATCTGCATGGCCATTCATACCATGCCGTGTCGTCAATATGCAGACTTCGCGTGAAGGATTATACAAGAAAAGCATCTCCGGACCCGAAAGAACCAAGCTTCTCTTCAAAATCGATCTCGTTATATTTAAAGTCCGATGTCCGATGTCTCCAGTGAGCATGATTGGCGGGTACTGCGCCATATATCCTAAAAGAGGCAAATCTGGAGATCTCGCTCGCTCGCTCAATTCGCGCTTTCAAAAACACCGTGATCCAGGAAGAAGGATTTTGATTAGTGAATGCAAGTACAGATTACCTATATCCGCAAGACATGTTGACTCGGCGGAATTACAATGCCGCCATGATTCAAGATCGCTTAAAAAAGTGAATCGTCGTCAAAGAGGACGTGTTATCTCCTGTTTACCTTTCATTCTTCAAAGGCAGTCTACAATTTCATTGCCCCAAACACATCTGAGAAATACAAAGTGCTGAGACTACTTTCTAAACACCTTAATCCAGATCATCCCCCTGCCGCTCTCTATTCCGGCTCATATCTGAGCGAGGTCGAGCACTTTCACAATGTCATCACTTGGAGCTGTAAGTTATATAATTGCATTACTATTCATTCGAAATATTGATCTCTAAATGCAGGCTATATCGGAACACAAGCCGTATCCTCCTACAACCGCTGGGCTTGGTGGAATGCCTAATATAGACGTTGATGACCCAATCACAGCAGTCTTCATCTTCCTATTCCTCCTGGGCGCGATTACACACATGACAATTCTCCAAGTCAACCTTCGTCGCGGTAAAAAGTTCTTCATGTCAGGCATGCTTTTCGGTTTTTGCATGGCGAGAATAGTGGCCTGTTCTATGAGATTGGCTTGGTCTACACACCATGACAACATATCTGTCGCCATCGCTGCACAAGTTTTTGTGTCAATTGGGGTTATCCTTCTGTTCATCGTAAATCTTATCTTTGCTCAACGCATATTACGAGCATCGCATCCTCATATTGGATGGGCAAAATGGTTCTCGTGGGCTTTCAAGGCCTTCTACGCTTCAATTATCATCGTTATAATAGCACTTGTTACTTGCAGCGTCCAGAGCTTCTATACACGATCTCATAATACACTTCGAATCGATCGCGATGTCGTCCGCTTTGGAGGGACCTATTTTGCTGTTGCCGCCTTCCTTCCGATCGTCCTCCTCGTGCTCGGAGGAGTTATACCCAGACGCAGCGGGACTGAGAAATTTGGTCACGGACATTTCAGTACAAAGATCATCATTCTGGTGTGCTCCTCCTTGCTCTTAACTCTAGGAGCTGCTTTTCGAGCCGGTATTGCGTATGCTCCGCGCCCAATCAATGATCCCGCCTGGTACCACTCGAAGGCTTGCTTCTACATCTTCAACTTCACTATTGAGTGTATTGTGGTGGCACTTTATGCCATTATCAGAGTTGATAAGAGATTCATTGTTCCTAATAACTCTCATGGACCAGGAGATTATTCTGGACAAGGCGATGGCGCTGGCCACCAGAAGTCGAGCGTGTACAGGGTGAAAAGTGAGGAGGAAGTCTTCGACGATCAACCAGAAGATGATGAGGTATCTAGCCCTGCCGTGAATAATGAAGATGACCTAGAGGCTCAGCATACGGTCGAGACTGCCTCACATACATAATGAATAAAAGTGGAGAACTGAGAAAGGCGTACAAAATTGGCGTAGAAACTTGCTATCGTTTGCGTTGGATACCCAGGATTATTTTTGGCTGATTATTTTTATTTTGTTAAGGGATAAATATAACGTACTTATTCCTAAAAATCTCACCAGTGTAAAAAGCACTTGAAAACGACATTCCCCTCCCCCTTTCCAAGTTGATATCCCTTCTCGCTTAGCCTGGATTAGCGCGTTTGCTCTAATCTTACCTCGCTTTGATCAATCCGCACTCCTCGTCGACCGTCACCGAAATTGATAGATCTACGCAATCATTTGAAGTCTTTCGCGGCTCAGTCAACAAGATGTCTTTGACCCCGCAGGACAATGCGAGATCAACCTACTCACGAGCAAACCCTTCACAACAATTATTTCAAGCTCAACCAAGCTTACCATCCGTTTCTCCGTCACAACGTGCGAACTTTCCTCGACCAACGCAAGGTGGTATTCGACCTACCGGACCACAACATAAATCGCCATACTCTACACCATATACTCCGAATAACCCCCCACCAGGACCCTCAAGACAAAATGGCACTGGCAATGGCGCTGTATCCGCGGAACAGCAGATTGCCCAAGGTGTCTTGAGCAACCCTTCAGCAGGCTCTGGTTCAAATACCCCTCAACGCCGACCACCAGCTCTCGGTACAACAATCCACATACCCCCTCATGGCACACCGCAAAACCCATCGATGAGTGTAAACCATGCTGTCAATTCTGCTTCATCTGCCAACCAAAGCCGCGATTTTGGAGTGCAGCGACAATCACAAAATGCATCCCCATCCTTACAAAGTCTCGGTGCCCAAAGACCATCCTTGAATGCCTCGCCCGCCGGTTCAAACCTTGGATCAAGACCACGAGATTCTTCACCAGGTGATACTATGGATACTACGCAGGATATGTCTATGATTGATCCTCAGCTATCCCTTGATCAGCAATTAATTTCCCCCGAATCCAATAATAATTCTATGATCGGCCAACCCAGCCCTATCGGTCCACCTGTTGTCCAAGGAGAGATGTTGTCCCCACCCCCAGGAGGCAGCTATCCTACTTTTGAAGCTCTGTTTGCAGCTGCACAAGCACATGCTCTCGCCCACGGCTACGCGTTCGTCATCGGAAGATCAAAGCGTGATAACAGAGGCCTAAAGAAAGTATTCCTGATCTGTGATCGAGGAGGAAACAACAAAGAGAAAGTTCCCGGAGAACAGCGTCAACGAAAAACCAAATCCCGCAAATGTGGCTGTGAATTTGGTGTCTTTGGTCTAGAGAATAAAACTGCTTGGTTGCTTAGAGGCCGCATCGATGGCGAGCATTTGACACATAATCATCCACCGAGTGAGAGTCCAACCGAACATCCAGGTGCTAGGAAGTTGGATCCAAAGGCTATTGCTGCTGTTAAAGCTTTGGAAGAAAATGGTATGTCATTTCTATCATCATAATTGGGGAAGCTAAGCTAAGCTAATGAAACCAGGTGTCTCCGTCAAAGAAACACTTGAGATCCTCCACCGGGACAACCCCACCGTCCGCTACCTTCCCCGCGATATCTACAACGCCCGCGCGGCCATCAAACGAGATCCCACACGGGTAGAAGCCACAGCCCTGGAATCCCTACCCACATTCTACAAAAAGCCACCCATGACATTCGAAGAGAAGCTGCGTGCAGAACTGCGGACCGAGGTTGCAAATGCACAAGCGGAAGTTGAGAAGGTGAAGGAGGAGTGGAAGAGAGAGGTTGAGGATCTGCAGGAGCAGTTGAGGCAGAAGGATAAGATGATACAGAAGTTTGAGATGTTTATTGATATTTGTAATGAGCGGGTTATGGTGCAGAGGGAGAGGTTGGCTGAGGGCGAGGGAAGTGCTAATTCTAGTGGTTGATGGATGATAGTCTTCTTGTGAGGTTAGATTGTGGGAAATGAACGTTATGTCATGAATAGGCGTATCAGGGATGGCGAACCGGGAGCGTGGGCAAGATATTACCGGAATAATGGAGGATAGGACATGATATGTCCTTAATTTCTAGTATTCTGGCAGCCTAGATGCTGGCTCAGCATCAGGTTGTATGAGAATCGCTTCTTGGCAGACTCCATTTGGTCCCCATGTGATTTTCTTCCTAAATCTTAATTTTCTACCTCAACTACATCCTCCATCACCCATAACTTCCCCCTGTTCCTCCGTCAGCGCAACCTTATTCTTCCCCTTCCTATACACCCTCTCATCCCTAGGATCAAACCCACCATTTCCCCACGTAGCCCACTCCGGCGTCTCCTCACCCATATAATCTTCCGGCTTAAACTCCCTCCCACTCTCCAACAACTCAAAAAACCTCTCATAATCAATTCTCGTATGCCATTTGCCCTCCCGCCTAAACCTCTCACTCGCAATCAGGATACAACAACTATGTGCATGTTCCGCCGCAATGCCATATTCGAGACCCCGTTTTGCTAAGGAGGTGTTGAGCGCTTCGACGAAGGCGCAAACTTCGGAGTAGAAAGGCACGTTTTGCATGGTTAGGCCGGCGCCTGTGGACGAGGACGTGCCACAGTAGGTTACGCCTTTAATTTCGACGAAACAGGGAAGCCCTTTTTCGACGAGGTCGGCGTAGCCTTCGGCTTCGTCCTCGATATTGAAGCCTTTAACGAGCGTCAAGCGGAAGACGGTACGTTGTTGAAATCTCTTCTCTCGTAGAATTTCTAAGCAACGTTGGAAACGCTCCCAGAAATCTCGATGGAGAGGCCGGTCGATCTTGCGTAAGCTCTCGCGATTTGAGGCGTCGATGCTGACGTAGAGTTGGGTGACGGGTTTTAGGGCGGCGAGTTGATCAGGATGTTGGGCGTTGCAGACCAGGAAAGAGGAGATGTGCTCGGCGTGTAACATAGCTGTGAATTCGTTGATGTGAGGATAGAAGATTGGTTCTCCAACCAAAGATAGGGCGCAATGCCTAATTCGCATAGCTTCTGCGAAACGCTCAGCACGTACTCCGGGTACTCCTCTCATCATTTTGATTTTCTTGTAATGCCCTGCTTTGACGCCTTCAAAGATTAGGTCTGGTGGATCGACAACCCAACGCCAGGTTGTGCCGACGGGGTTGGTGCCGTGGCGCCAACAGAAAACGCATTTGTTGGAGCAGGAGAGGGAGGGCGTTGTCTCCATACATTGGTGAGAGGCGATGCCGTAGAATGAGTATTTGTAGCAGGAACCGCGGCCTCGAAGGGCGGATTTAGTCCAGCGGCAGATTTTGACGCCAGAATGGGACCCAACTATAGAGTATCCTTGTTTGGTGAGAGCATTGAAGGTTGGTGAGTTCTTAGGAACCATTTCTTTGGTCACTGCAGAAGCTGCAGTTTTGGGTTTCTTGATGCTGTAGGTTGTGAAATCTATCTCAAGGGGATCCGTTGACTCAACGGTGTCTGAAGCAATGCTCAGAGTGCCTCCAATATCCTCCAAATCATTCATACCAGCATCTTTCTTCTGGACTTTAACTTTTCGTGAAGCAACATTTTGCTCATCGAACAGGACCTCCCCGTCATCCTCGTCCGCATCGTCAACGTCACTCTCAACAGCATCCCCGCTTCCAGCCACACCCTCTCCTAAACTTCCTGTCTCTGCAATATGATCTAAGACCTCCATTATTCCGTCTCTCCATTCTCCCAGACGTGCCGAAGCCTCTGATTTCGAATCTCCCATGCCCAAAGGAAATGCTCTCTTCCTGCCCGTCAATTTTGCCATCCATTTATCGACATCTCTTGCCTGGGAGCAGAACCCTTCCTCTTCAGTCGGCCACCCCTGTCGATCCCCAAATCCAAACACCGAATATCCAAGCAGCGGAGACAGAGGCGAAGTATCTATCCTAAAATCGTTGTGGGTTTCTTGTAGATGTTCCAGAAAATTGTCCAGCACAGTGTCAATGTTGTATGTAGGTATGAGCAGGAGATAGAAATATCGTGTATCTGGATTGGCCTTCGGGGGAGTAATGAAGTATTCATCGTAATCTATGTACGATAGATCAAGCAATTGTGGCTCAAGAATGGTCGAGTCCAGTTGGGTCTTGGTAAGCTGTTCCGTAAATTTCTTGGCAGTCTTCTCTGTGGTACCAGTCAAGCTTGAAAAGAAGACCAGTAGTTGTATATTTTGACTTCCAGGCTGAACATTCTCCCGCGAAGGATTCCGCTTCTTAAGTCCACCCACAATTTTTCGCGGAGCTTTTATACCTTGCCCTTTCAAGTTGAGGGGAACTTTTTTCTTCACTGATTCCAAGGCTGGAGAGGCTGGCAGAGGAGATTCGGAGACTTTCTGCCGTGGGACTCGAACGTGTAGGACCGTTCGGAGGATTATGAGGACTGTGAAAGTCGTGAGGATGATAGGTATTCGATACGTGTGCCATAATGACACAATATCTATAGAAAGTTAGACTCTCCCGTTGCCTCAATTATTCTTTGACACGATGCATTTGCAACAACCTACCGGTTATCTCTATAGGCCAAATAGGCCTGAATACCCAAGAGTCATGAGCCATCTTCAAAAGTACAGCCGTTGAAGGTATCACGAAAATATTGGAGGGGGACTTCAGTGGGGCACAGCAAGCCGGCCCTTGAAACGGGAGCTAGCTCCATTGAGCATTCTGTGCAACCAACTCCCTTTTTCTTACCTCAAGAGTAGTTCTCATCTTTCAAAGCTACAATATCACCATATTTTATGAGCCTAAGTTCAATTGTCTAGGAGGTGGCCTGATCTAGGTGAGCATTGACTCCCTTGGTCCCCATCTTAGTGCATTATCCACCAGTGTGACTGGAACAACAGAAGAGAAAAGTAGTGGCGGGTTCCAATTCCCATACCCCCTCGCTAACTACCATTACCTTTCTTGTAAATCTTCTACGAAATAAGCCTTTTAATTACAGTCATCTTCCTCATCTTAAATTTCCATAGTCATATCTACGTAAGATTTGATCATGGAGCTACTCAACGCTTGACAGGTGCTTACGTGAGAGCGCTGATATAAGAGTCTTGTGAAGGGAAAGTTTCCTTCACGAGGAAGTTGGCTATCACTCTTCTTTTCGGTCATCATGTCAGGTAGTCGGATTATTTACTTCATGTATCACCATGGACAGCATTGTATTGCAACACAAGGTCCACGACCCTCTCCCAAACCAACCGATTCTTTTACCCTCTTTCCTCTCCTGCCTGCAGAGCTTCGTCTCAAAGTTTGGGAACTAGCTGCACGGGAACCTCAGACTGTGGAATTGAGTTGTACCCCCACTTCCTCCTACCTCCCAAAAGGCCGCTGGTTTTCTCATAACAAGCCTCCGATCGTACTGAGCGTCTGCTCAGAATCCCGGGAAGTGGCACTCCGAGAATATTCCGTCCTGAAGTTCTGTCCGGATCAAATTGGTAATCCATGGCCTCGGCTTTACATCAACTTCGAAGTCGATACTTTATGGTTGTGTAGTGACCTCTGTCAATTGTGGGCGCGGGATTTGTTGGAAAAGAATGAGCAATTGAAAACGAGCTTGAGGTCTCTGGTCGTTAACGAAAATTTGTGGAAGCAACTCAACCATACTATGCTCACTCCTGGCATTTCGGTGATGGCCCTCTCAGGAACGGGTCTCGGAGGCGAGCCTCAGGAAGCAGTTGTTGGGTATTTGAAGGCTTTGGAGAACCTGAGATTCTCCGGTTGAGTGGATGGTTCATAGCGTTGTAAGAAGATCTCATTGAGAATTCATGGAACGAAGGAGATTACACCAACGGTTTCAGGAGTCATGAGAGATGGAGAGTCGCGTACTGTGCCCAGAGAATAGAAGGACGAATCATAGGATGGGGTGTAAAGATCTCGGGGCAGGCTCCCAAAAAGAAATGATCTGGATACCGGCATACAGGAAATTGATAATCATCTGTAGCTTTAGTAATGTTTGAATATGACATTCAAGAAACCTGTTATCCTACCTAACTGAACGATCCATTCGGATTACCATCAGTATGACAAGATTTATTAGTACCTCTCATTCAGAGGCAACTTTTTACGTGAAATGTGTTATCCCTTAAGCCTGTAAATATTCAAGTACCTCACGGAATGCCACTGATGATTGGATCCTCCTTTACGATTTGGCGGTGTGGTGCGTGAGTTGCATTTCGCGGTGGTAGGCGTTTCTTGTAGGATACGAGTTGCTTAATGGAATACATACTAACTTATAATAGTATTTAGCGATATTTAGCAGTAATTTGGGGCAGAATTTGAGAAGATGCTGAGATGTGGGTTGGGGAGGAGGTACGTGGGATGTTGGGGGGAATACTTTTGATATTGAGATATATTGCGAAGGAATCTAAAAGTCTTTCGTTTTTAGATTTCAGATAATCAGATTTTGGTTATCTCTGGATTGATTTTTATGAGCTGGGATTGCAATTGCCAATTTCATTCCCCATCATTCCTCCTGAACATTTTCAGGGGCTCGTCATGTGACCTCCCCTATCTCATCGTCGGTCAACTCAAAATTACCACTCTTGTGTGATAGCTCAAAAGGTCGATGAGTTAAAAATCTATAAACACGCTATTACAGCTTCGATCGCGCTGTTGGAGTGTTAGAACAAGAATCAATGTTACAAAAAAAATTCTGACGAAGCGTCGAACGCTGGCAAAATGAAACAAAAGATATGGTTGGATAGTAGGAACCAAAAGAAAAAGGGTCCTCCCTTGATAAAGCATCTGAGGTGTATTTGATCCTTTGAAAAACAGCAAAACTCCAAGATGCCAGAGGTAATATGGCATCTCTTAGAAAACCCAGACGGAACTGAATTTTTAAAGCGGGCAAAGAAGAGACTGACTTCGCAATAAACACCCCCGAAGAAGTGTTAGAAAGCTACGCGTCCGCATAGTAGAGCGTATTACCACTGAACCACACTGTCTCTAATTTAGTTGACTTTTGCTTATTTTAGTAGATACGGGTATGAGTGAAAAGGGGACTTTTGGCGAGAGCGTTATTCTGGATGTAAGGAATTGGGTGTATCTTTTATAAAAGAGAATTCAGTAGTATTCAAATAGCCCATCCTTTATTGATTACTGTACAAATATGCGCAAGAATACGTGATCCACGCGCGTTCTTGGGCATCTCACGGCTCATCACCCTCGCACCTAAAATACAAAGCTTCCAATAACACCTTCCCAATGATTACAGAATACCATCCAACATTCACAGAATCTCACCTCCTTCCCGATCGACTTGAGCTTGCTCAACCACGACGACGACCATGATGCCTATGCTTGATCAATTTTCTTCCTGGCTCGGTTATCTGTTTACCACAGGTACCCCACGATTCTTGGCATCCAAAACCACAGTAAGAATCATCATTACCACACCATCCCGACTTGGAGCAGCATGGGCCATATGTGCTTCCGAGACAAGTTTGTCCCGTCGCCGGCCCACACATAGCGTTCATAGAGGTGCTGATTGACTGCGGCAGCCCCGTCATGAGGACCGAGGTTCCGTTCACGTACGAAGGAACGTCGGAGCTGAGTGGTGTTATGGTACTGAATATTACGGTACTTGGGCTACCTGATGAGACTTGGTTCATGATTGTGAAAGTACTATGTTAGATTGATGTTAGCTGGAATTCAGTAGTACAGAATATGGTGCGGTATACCTGTTAGTTGGGGTATTTGAGGTTGCGGCTGCCATTGTCATTATTATATTAGAAGAGTCGGAGCTGCTAGAGATTGTCACAGACATATCGCCAATGCCAAAGCTCGGAAGTGTGGTTGTCGTCAATACAATAACGGTGCTCATAACGTGAGCAAGAGGCGTAATAGGATAGTATGCCTGTGACATCGTTGGTTGGCCGAAATTGCTAAGAAGGCTGGACTCTATTTGAGATAATCCAGTCTGAGAGTTTGATATTACACTTGCATTCCATGGGGTTCGGCTCGTTGTAGATTGCGGAGCAGTGGGACTAGACGAGAGAGAGTGGCTGTGAGGTGGCTTTCGAGTTATCGATGTACTGCTTAGTTGTGTCTGCCGACTTGAACCGGACTGAGGGTAGCCAGTCTGTTGAGCTGCTGGAGGAATCGAATATGATTTCTGAGCCGGAATGCTGAGTTGTGCGCCCTTATTAGGTGGACCATTGAAATTGTTATTATTGCAGGCGGCTTGAATGGTCGCGCATCTGGCTTCCCAGGTGTTGCAACCTAGAGAACCGGTAGGTGGAGCAGTGTCATAACAATTTCCGGCCTGGGCGTAGCAAGCTTTGCTTGCCTATCACAATGTCAGTCAGCAATTATGGTAGGGAGAGAAGTTGACCTACGTTCCAGCATCCATCCTCGGTCGTGTAAGAGTCCAACTCCATTCCCCACCAATTAGCATTTGTTGCGATTGCATCTTTCGGGAGGAGACCCTCTCCTTGAGTAGTCAAGGGGTCCATGTGTATTGTGGGCGAAGTTCCGTTTTGATATGGAGCTGGGCCAACCATCGGATATGGAAATATGGGCGTCCAAATATTGAAGAGAACAGAAGGATCCTTAATATTAACATAGCCTGGTATCTTGATAGTATCTGCAGGCATCTTGGTTGCTGTAGAGTTGAGGAAGATCTGAGCACATCCGACGTAGAACTGGGGATTTGGCGGGGTCTTGTCGGCCTGATGAAGTGCCAAAAGCTCAGGTCTGACAAGATAGTATCCGCCAGCAAGATCGTTGGGAAGGTCGACCGAAATAAACCCATTGTTCGCCATGAGCTTCTCAGTACACCATTTGGAAGTCGTTGAGTCGTAGCCATCATCCCAAATTTTGAACCAACCATCACCTATGGCTGTATCGTTGATGGAAGATCCCACCATTTTCATGTAAACAGAACAAGGTCCTCTGTGGACCGGGTCGATGGCTCCTGGCTGAGACCCGTCGGCGTACTCGCGGAAGAGAAAGCTTAACTTCGAGGATTGATTGACAGAACAGACCCGAGCTACCCCCTTCGTTCCATCATAGCCTGGCAATAATCAGCGCTGCGATCCATAAGAGAGGGCAATCCGCTTACCACAAGCCATATCATCGCTGGCTAGGTCATTGACAGGGTCTGTGGCATTATTAGGAGTCATCGGCATACGAACACAGGTTCCATCACCCTGGTTGATATCGTCGACAAAGAATGTGGTAAAGACAGTATGGCCGGCAACTGCCTGAACAGCCGCAAGAGCGACTGCAAGAATGTAAAGCTTCATTATTTGGAATGAGCTTGGGTCAAAAGAGCGTAGAATCTTATTTTTAAATGTTGATTTTGCGATAAAGAAGAAATGGAGAATAGGAAGATCGATCCAGAAGTTTATGCAAGTTGACTTCTGTGTATCCTATTGTGCTAAATCTGTGAATGGGTAGAAAAATTCGAACCACGACAATAAACAACAATAATAGTGCGTGAATCGAAATTAAGCGCGCTAGGGAGGGGGACACAGGGTTTGAAACAGTTTTGATGCTTGGACGAGATATCAGAATATATTAACGTAGGTACCATATATCTGAAATAAACAACGCGCAAATATTCTCAGCTGGTGAACGTTATTCATGCAGGAGGTCTTGGGATGGCCACCATAGATCCCCAATACTAGCTTTCCAAATACTCAGAAACATAAATCTGGGGATCTGAGATACATTAAGCTTGTACATAATAAACGTGCTGCTGTAGAGCCCCTTAACTTCAAATCAAAGCATTGGTAGAACTCCCAGAGCACGACTTGCGTGCCCCCGCAGTTGAGCGATTACAAAACGCAAGAGAGTACCAAAAGCGCATGCAATGAATGGCATTCATATATTGAGCGAAGATAAACGGTACCAAGTTTATAGGGGAAGAAGGACCTTCGGAAGCGAATTCTTGGCACGCTCCTCCACCTACGGTTGTCTCTGCTGCGGCTAGACTTACCTTCATCCGGCTTGACAAAATGAGGGAGCGAATTAGTTACGGATGACGCCGAGAGATGCAATTGGCAATAACGAAAATACTGGCAAAAAGAACTCAATCATATGCAGTAGCCTAACTCATGAGTGAGCTTGAGTGCCAGAGCATTTGTTGAAAGAAGCATAGGCACTTAGAAGGAGAGCATCCTGCTGCAGGAGCTACTAGATCCACTAAATGCTCACCATTGAGGTCCCGAACATCGATGTAATGACATGAATCGCGGCAAACGCTGTTCTTGATACAAGGCTAGGATGGGAATTGGGAGATGAACACTGCAACATAGACAACTTTCTCTCATATATCTAGAAGGTTGAGAACTAAGCCTTGCATCGTCTGCTATTATGGCATTCATTATGATCAGGCTCGAGCATGAGGCACGAATTTTACAACTCGGCATGTGTGGAAGTGCTTAAGTGGAACTCGCCGGTGGACTGATGCGAATGCACTTGCACGTGGACTCCTTCACTCGTTCACCGAGTACATCAAAACACTCGAGCCAGCATATAAGTAGAGGATAGATTCTTCCATTAAAAATGCTATATGCAATAGATATGTTATGTTAAAGACATAGGTATAGAAAGTCATCAATGGCATATCTCATGTTATCACCTAAACGCCAAACGTAATGCAAGACCCAACCGATAATGCCCTTCCATGCATATATGTACCCTGCAACTGGCAGGTCCTGTCATCAGTAACCGACATCCACTGAGAGGCACGTCGTCCTGTATGTTTGTCTCTAAGTAATGATACTGTCGATAAAGTCTGAGCTTCAATACGCCCCTACGGGACTTGCGAATTTGAGTGGGGAGCCTCTCTCTTTCGTGGAATTCCCTGAATTTCGACGCTTGAACATGTGTTCGACCATGGCCTTCGGCCCAACAAACTCCATATCCATTTTCAAAGGTGTAAGCGGTACAGACACTTGATGATGTTTGGGGCGCTTTCTGTCAAAATGACGCTTGATGCAGTCGTCGACGAGGGCGATTAAACCTGTTGCGATGACGACACTGGATATGGTGTTAGAAGGGCTGGATGCACATCTTGATATAAGACTTACTCGGCAACATCTGTGAGTGCCTCCAAGACGCTCTGGTCGCTGATCCACATGGAACAGGGAGGCACCCATCCACCGGCCGCATCCTCGGCTCGGATCTGAGACGGAGACCGCATCTCAGGGACAATGTGGGCCACTGCAGGACCCCCATCACCCTTGAAGAGATGATATGAGACAGCCTTGCCTTGGCCGTCCTTCTCGGTAACTCGCTTCCAGCTATAAGTGTAACCCCAATACTCGAACTCATATCGCTTTGACGATTTAGCCCCTCGGCGTTTGACTTCAACCTGCGCGTAGTTCGAGAATTCGAGCTTCGTGGTGTTGGTAGGTATCTGGATCGAAGACTTCGGCATGAAAGAATCCACTTCCTCGTCATCGTCGTTCGATGAACCGTATCCACTATCTTGTCTCTTGGCCGACTTCGAGCTTTTCGAACTGTGGGTGGACAACGCCGAATTCGCTCGCTTTAACTCCGGCTTTCCTCCTCGGATACTAGCAAAGGCATTGCTCATTGATCGTGTGATGCCAGGTCGTCTTTCAGTGCCTGGTTTCGCATACTTTCGACTTGAATGGCAGACCTCGCGACCAGACGACCGTTCATAACGACGTAGAGAGAACTCCCTCTTCTTCAAATCGTGCATCCGCATGTGAAATAGCTGCACGGTTGCTTTCCTCCTACTATGTGTGTCTTCTGTGTCAACTCTCAGATTCATGTTCCCGTCATGCGTGGTGTCATCGTGGCGGATATACAAGCGTTTTGACGAAGGAAAATAGTCCGCAAAGTCAGACGGTGTTGAGGGTCTCAGGTCTGTCTCGACCTCCTCCTGGAACTTATATTCCGGTACTTCATATTCAGGATCATACGACTCAGGCTCTTCGAACAGCTCTTCCTGAGATGCGCCGGACGCATATGTCTCCGTCGATGATCTTGGGTAGTAGGTCGTAGCAGGAGACAGATCGTATGGTTTCGAGTAGGGTCCGCGGTCGGTATGGGCTTGGTGGAGGGAGGGTCGAGTACTAGTGTAGACTGAAGTCGGCGCTGTGCTCTGAGAATCTTGAGAGTCGTCACTGTGACGAGATGTTGTACTCCTTGTGCTAAGGTCGGTATTGTATCGTCGTATGGTGCGTTCCATGTCGAGGTTTTGTGATGATATTATTGAGGAGCGAGGAGATTTTTGTATGAACATGAGAGTCTATAAATATGTATATCGAATGAAGATTATAAAGGACGATTAAATATGATAGGTCGAAGATCCTTCACAAGCTTTTCAATAATAAAAAGCAATCATTCAACAGCGGTCGATCCCGGATCTTGAACTTAACATGCTGGTTTCGCTCCTTGAATATAAGTGGTACATGAACGTGGAGGTTTGTTGAAAGGTTTGGGCATAAATTATTGACAACGAAGCAATACGTGGGTTGAAAATAACAGAGTCGAATTGAGATTTGATGGATTGGAAATCAAAGTGGGATGTTCGACGTTGAGATGAAAGCGAGAGCCGATGAAGTCGAGGAGAGGAGAGAATGGAGTGATTCTTGAGAGTGCAGACATGGGCATTGGGGGTTAGGGGGGGGAGTTTAGATGAAAGTTCATTAGTAGTACTCCGATGCAGAGAAGGTTACGGAATTTGGAGGCGAAGCATGGGGCGTGGCGGGCGTGTTGGATTATTTTCCAGACCTGATAGACCACTGTACAAGGGTATGGGTCAGGGTGATAGCGGTACGCTGGTGGCTTGAGTGATTGATAAAAAGCGTTACAAAGTAACATGGGGGTCACTTAATTACTAAGGCCCAACGAAAGGAAAGGCATACAGAGGCAAATAATTGTCGGCACCTCCTTTACTAGTACCCAGCAACTCCTATCCAGTCATCTTCCTTAAATACGACTCGCACCAAGCGTCGCACCGATTCAGCGAAACAGCCAGCGCGAGCGAACCCTTCTCGATAGGTTCGCAAATCCGAGTTTGACGATCGCAAAGTAAATTTCTGACCAAGGAAAACTGCCTAGCCCCATCAATTTCTTTCACCAAGGACGGTGCAGCACAACGCGCAACATGACATACGGAAATGGTACGCTTCTAATTGCTACTAATCCGTTTCTCAAACCCACCACAATCAAGGGCTATGACTACGTTTACTAGTTCCTCGTTACTTAGTACGGCGGAGTCGGCCACGAAAGGATTCCTCTTATTCACGATGACAGGTCCGATTGTGTTACATAGCCCTCTTCAAAACGACGATACGATGAGAGACAAGCAGGTTGAAATTCCTCTTCCGTATATCGGTATCTCTAATCTGCCTTGATGCTGCCCAACGGCGCTTCCCCAAAATGATATCTTATTTCATCCGGGGCGCATGGGAAAGCGCAAGCTTTTCTTACTCCGACAGGACCGCCAGCCTCAAGACGAATAAGACTTCACGGCGCCGTGCGTCGTGCATGCTGACGGCAAACAACCTGTTCAGGTGGCCAGTTGGAGCCAATTGGCTGTCTTGAAGTGGGCGCGTCGATGCAGCTTTGTCACTCAAGATGCCCAGTGAGATCGTCATCCAGATCTAATAGGCTTTTCTTACCCCGCCAGCACAAGTGATTTCTGAGAAACTCAATTCTCAGATCGCATTGATTGAATTCATGTGTAGCCAGCTAGAGTCGGCGCTGAAGAAGGGGGGTTTTTAGAGCCATGATCGTTGCAAAAGTTTCGTTTCTCCTGGCTGCCTCGAATGCCTAATTCGTTGGCTTCTGTATACCACATGACTACTAGTACTAGACCAATCCAAAAATTGGCTGCTCACGAGTTTGACACTCGCCAGCACCACCCTGCTGGCAAAGATCGAGACCTCAAAAAGGCCAATGGCCCGGCGGAGGCGACAGTGACCTTGCGACGAATAAACCACTTCATCATCTCCGTTTGGTCGACGAGGCTGCACGCTTTATTTACCTAGTTGTGGCAGGCTATCATTCGCCCACGGTATCGAGGGGATATAACCGCGCACGTATCACAGCACGTGTAGCTCGCGGGCAGTGCCCAGGGCTCTCTCATATTGATGAGGCTCGCCCGACGAATTCATGCAATCGCGTACTATCGTTGCCCAGATCATGAACAATAGGAATATACTCCTTGACTAATAAGGAACTCAGCATTCAGCTCCGAGCCAAAGTAAACCTGGGCAGCAAGTGTTTCAGTCAAAAGAGGCAACCAAGATTCTACCGAACCCCAACTTTTGCCTTCTGGGAACGCCACGAAAGGCCTCTTGTGGCCGGACCATACGCTGCGGCCCCCCTTCGGCAAGAGTGTTTCGCTGGAATCATTGTGGGACGAGTCTCCATGCAAGTCTTGACAGTTCCGTCAAGGCACTGTCTCTTCCTTATGAGCAGACTTTTCGTCGGGTCAAATTCTTCGTTGGGGGTGCTAATTCATCCCACATGTCGGAGAAATCAGTTTGAGTCGTGCCACACGTGCTCCTGTGCCACTGGAAACCGCCGACGCGAATCCTTCCGAATGTCGTGATCCTTCCGACGGGTCAAGATTCCAGATCGTCCCGCGCCATTCGAAGACATCCCTATCGCTCATCGGTGCCCAATTCTATTCCTGAGTTTGATGGATAAACATCTATCGAGTAATCATTTTGCAATCGATCACAATGCAGCCACAATTGCCGATAGCGGCAAGCTGCAATTTCCCAATATTCGTCCCTTAGTAGGGAAGATGGTTACTCGCAAGCTTCTCTAGCCACTGAAGCTTTGAGTTGCTGTTTCTAGTATGCCACAGAATAATGCTGTGTACTGTTACTTACAGATGAAGTGACCACGAGAGTCCATGACATTCTTGTGCTGGTTCTTGTGAAACATTCCCCAATATAAACCATACAACAACGGACAACTATTTCGCACGTCGGAGTCCGAAGAAATACAACAAAGACGCCATCTTTCATCCCATTCGTATCTCTCAATTCTTTATATTTGCCTACTTCATCTGCCGTGTTCAAGAGGCACTTCATCGTCACTGTTATCATAAATATCCCAGGATTTAAATCTCTCCACTCTGCTACGGTACGATCCGCTGCTTAGGTTGAATCCGTAGTGTTTTATAATCAGATGAATAATGGCCTTAGTCTTATAATAGGTAACGTGTCTCCCTGCGTAGCGAGACGCACTCTGTAATGAGACAAATCTGTAGTTTTAGAATTACAATTTTTTTTATAATAAATCTATAAAATTATTATTAGTATACTATTTTTTTTATCTATTTCTTCTTAAAGAGACTACTTAGTAATAAGAAAAATATTATGTTTTATTGTGCTGTTAATTGTTTTAATTATGTCACTGATTGCCACTTTTACTATTTCCTTTGTTTAATTACAACTATTAAAGTATTTTCAAATTTTGAAGTACTTTAGGAAAGGTTCTATTATAAAATAATATAACTTCAAAATTTGAAGATATATTGAGAGAGAAAGAATATAGTCTAGGAGTTATGTTGGTGTAATAAGAAGGCCAATATATTTCAATACTAAGTAATATATATTAGCCAAAATAAAATTTACTATATTCATATCTGATGTTACGGCAGGACCGTCGCGACGGTCGCACGTGGCCATTGCCGCCACTATATGTAAATAGTTTTAGACAGAAATAGAACTTCGTTCCTTTCTCCCACTTTACGTCCATAACAAATGGTAGCA
>Ga0182030_10002145_pt1 | contig 41729 bp, 49 predicted proteins | sample 812S3MmetaG_FD_121299 | JGI IMG/M metagenome (GOLD analysis project Ga0182030, IMG submission 121299) | Permafrost microbial communities from Stordalen Mire, Sweden - 812S3M metaG (Illumina Assembly) | ecosystem: Environmental > Terrestrial > Soil > Wetlands > Permafrost | place: Sweden...
CGCATACCCCCAATGATTCCACTCCCCCCGTCCAATCAACCCCTTAACCACCAGCCCATCCACAACCGCCACGCCGCTCCCCAATATTAAAACCCACCCTAACACCTTCCTACCTCCATTCCTACCCTTCCCAGTGCCAAAATACGCAGAAACATAAACCACCAACCCCATAAATAAGTCTCTGATTCCGTAGAGTATGATCAGGGCGTCGACGAGCTGTTGGTCGGCGGTGGAGGCGGGGAGGTCAAATTGGAAGACGGACAGGGCGCGCTGGGGATAGAAGATTGCGTTCAGACCGAAGCCCACCCAGATGGTTCCGAAGAGGAGGGCGAGGGAGGTAAGAAGGGGGAAGGTGGAGATAGGCATTTTGTGGTGGAAAGGTCTATAACCAGTTAATTCATCGTATTTGTAGCAGGGGGGTAGCAAGGGCTGCAATACCCACGAGGGAAAAAGTGTGTTGAAAGGATAGGATTGCCAAGAGTTGATTTTTACCAAATGTGTGTTCAGAAAACGCGACGTTTGAGGATATTTAGGCTTTACAATTCTGTGGATAAGATCTCAAAATTTAACGAAATTCGCAATTAAAATAGAAGGGGATTCTAACAATCTTTATACGAAATTATATGCGGAAAATGGAGCAATCTTTGCCCCGACACCTGCTGACGCGAAGCACGTGATGTGACATTATCCGGACTTCAAAATTGGGAGAACCTCTTGCTCGTGCCCTTCTCCTAGAAACCTCTTGGCTTCTCGATTTAGAGGTAAAGGGTGAACTTCACCTGGGATTGACAGTTTCGCAGTATGGATTGACTGAAACAACCGCAGAGCCGGAACGGGCCTCGTCCCTGTTATGATTTCGGAATTGCAGCACCACTCCTATCATCAAGGGTGTAAATTAAGGATTTTGGATGTCTGGGGTTCCAGGTCTGCTCATCATGTATGAGCTGGAGATTGAATAATACTCGTCCAAGTTGAGGAAAATAGCGTTCATACAATCATACAATCCGAGACAACAGCCAATTAGCAAGATGGTATCCGCTTTTGCCAACGCCCATAAACACCAACACCAATTCCCATCGTAATCTTACGCTATAACAACTCCAAATAAGCCAAATCGTCTCTCCCACTTCTTCCCAACCCCAGCATTTGCCTTCGTCTCGTCTTCTTCGTCCACTTTGATGCCGTATTGTTTGACACAGCATGTAAATGCTTTATTCTTGACTTCTGGATAATACGGATCAACTGCTTTTTCTTGTTGAATATCTCTCTTCTCTCCGTTCGTAGATTGCGAGTTATTTCCATCGCGTTCAGCAAGAGGTCGTCGTTTCACCGGGTTGAAGTCTTCGTCATCGCTGTCGAGGGCTGGTTGGTCGCCTACTTTCTGCGGTGGAGGTGAGGATGCAGGCTCTTCAGAAGAGGATTGGACGGTGGGTTTGGATTGTTGCATGAGGAGTGCTGACTTCTTTTCCTCGAGATCACCCCAGAGGATACAAAGTTTTTTTTTCAGCTCTTGGAGGGTGTCTGGATCTGCTCGAAGACTGTCTCATTGTCAGTCATCCAGTCATCCAAGGCAAGAATTTAAAGGTGTTAGGGGGGATAAAGCGAGCGGCATACTTAGCAGCATCCATATTCAGCAGTCCTTGTGCACTATGGTTATCCACCATTAGCAAGACTCTCTCTTTCTTTTTGTCCTTTCCCCCGCTGTCCCCCACAGCATCCGCATCCTGGACTTCAAGCGCAAACCGCCATTCCCAACTCTTCTTTGGGAACCCCTTCCCACTCTTGAAATTTTTCATTGACTCCTTGTAATCGGTATCTTCGCCTCCACTATAATCAGACAGCATGTCATATTCTGAAACGCGGCGACCGATGGCGAAATCTTCAATTTCATGTGGAAAATATCCCACAACGCGGACGTTGGCGCGGTATTTGGCATTTATGAAGGGAAGGATAATTTTCTCGTCGGTTTCGGGAAGGGTGACAGTGGGGCGTCTGAGAAGGGTAGAGAGCGGGACGATGGATATATCTGGGTGGCTGCAACGAACTATCATAATGTTGGATTTCAGAAGAAGGCTTGGAATGGGTTGACTCACCATTCATATTAAGATCGTATTTCTTGGCAACTTTTGCTTCTTGAGCTGCGACCTTATTTTGCATGGCGGCTCTTTGGTCCCTCCGACGCATCTTGCCGTTACCTTTCGTAGTTTCTTCGCCACGCTTCCGCTTACCCAATCCAGCAGCCTCCTCATCGAATTCTTTCTTCTGTTTTTGGAACCTCTTCTGGTATTCGAGCTTACGGCGTACAGCGTCCTTCCATTGAGCATCATTTTTATCAGGCTCTTTAGACTGCTCCATAACCTGAACGTTCAGTTTACCATTATCACCCCGGACGAAGCCTTCGAGACATCCACCCATATCGCCGAACTTGATTTGAACGTTTCTCAAGAAGATCCATTGCCCGGCTTTGACATTCTCACGGACAAATTCAGCATGCTCATCCCAAAGCGTAAGTTGTATGGTCAATTTACCAAACGGTCCGGGCCACGCCTTCTCCGCTTTACTCTTGGCTGCTTTGGTATAACCGTATTCGTCGCCTTCTCGACTACCAGAGTTCTGGTCTTTCCCGTCCCAAGCGTAGTTATAGAAATTGGTGTGTGCAGTGTAATCTGACAAGTAAACTGTCAAGCGTGAAGAATTGACATCAAAAACCCTGATGACTTCTCCCAAAAGGTTGTAAAAGTTACCAGTTTCGACAGCTCTAAGTAGGCTGAACTTTTCTTTAACGTTCATAGCCCGGATCGTCTGCTCTTGAAATTCCTGGGTTGACGGCAGGGCCATCTCGTCCTTTTGAGAATTGAGCGAGACGACATAGGCTGTTTCTGAAAGGCTGGGTTTCTTCGATCCACGAGGAGACTGCCAGAGAACATTGGAAATCGTACCGACAGTTTTGGGCATTTGATTAGCAGGAAGTACATGGAATTCCGAGGCCTTATTTGCCAAGATTGACACACTTCCACCATACATTTGAACCTATAATCGTCAAAACGTGCCAATCTTATGGTAGTGTCCTAACATGCCTTCGCCCTCCTTACGAGTACGGCATCTGATACACCAGATATCTTTGGCATCTTCTCTCTTGGCCAGAAGATAAAAATCTCCATACCCCGCGTTTCATATTGAATAGAATAATCCTTAATCCTGATTGTGCATTTTTCATCTTTGGCATGTTAGAAAAGCATCGCCGCATCAATATAGGGGGACTGTTACCGTTGCCTTTTGTCTGTACTGGAGCTCGGTAGTCTTCGACAAGCCCGATGACATTGACAATTATATTTGCTCTGATCTGGTCACTTGGTAAATCCTGAATTTCTCTGATAGTATAAAATCCTTCGGGGGTGGCTGGACCTGAGCTCAGCGGCGAAGACTCCACTTGAGAATTGGCCATCTTGACAGACTGGCAGGGTGCGCTTTCATTCCAAGTTTATCGTTCCACGTGATCGTAATATGGGAAGTTCAGCGCAGGTGGTAACGGGAAACCCCATGTATAGCACAGACTCTATCGTAGATTTTGGATACTTCAAGGGCAGCTAGTAGATGTCTGAACGCTGCGAAGGGCCATGCTCCACGACTTAACTGCTAGCACAGAGCGCAGGACATTAGAAGTTATTGGATTTAGGGTGAGCATGGATCAACTTTGATCCATCTGGATGTTTTGGAGTTGGTGTGATTTGCAGCTTTCAGTATGCTGGCCTTCGAGTGAATTTGAATGTGTGATATCAATTGACGCGTTCAGACTTTGTGAGGGAGACGCGTTTGCGCTAGCGGCTGGGCTGCCTTAGTCATCCTCGCTTAGAGGTTTCTTTCACGCCTTTCCTCATTAGTACCCATCTCTTGAGCTTCTTCAAAGTTCAATCCCACTTCAAAGAATCTCCTTCTCCACGTCGCAACTTCAACCACAACACGACACCACGCGAGAGACTTGATCAACTCTCAATTACGACTACAGGAAGCCCTTCTTGATTATCAAAAGTATCTCACACATTCATTCGCAATCATGGCCGAACGTTACATCCCTGAGCATCGCCGTACTCAATTCAAGGCAAAGAATACGTTCAAGCCCGAAGAGTTGAGACGTCGTCGCGAAGAACAACAGGTCGAGATTAGAAAGGCCAAGCGTGAGGAGAATCTTGCGAAGAGACGTGGCATCACAGGCGCTGGAGAAGGACGACCAGGTGCTTCGCTCGGCGCGGAGGCGGATAGTGACGATGACACTGTGCCAACGGAAAGTCAGGTAAGCTGCTCATAGAAGATCCCCCCATGCCACCTCTCCGCATCTACCAAGCGTTTGCAGAGAGTCACTTCACCAGTCTTATGAGGCCATCAACGACCAGCTCTTGTTTACTTTGTCTAGTGGGGTAGCGCCTTGCGATTTCGCTTGGCCTTGACCGCCATCAACAGCTCCACTATTTCAAGGACGATAGGCGCTCGAGCACTTTCAAATTGTTTTGCCCAGCCTTATGAATGAATTAACAAATGCTAATCTATGAATTCTTCAACAGTTGAACGAAGACCTCCCGCAGATGGTTGAAGGTGTTTTCTCCGAACAAATCGACGCACAAATCCAAGCAACAACCAAATTTAGAAAGCTACTCTCCAAAGAGCGGAACCCTCCCATTGAAGAAGTCATCAAGACCGGTGTTGTCGGCCGTTTTGTTCAGTTCCTTCGATCTCCTCACACTCTTGTACAATTCGAGGCTGCGTGGGCCCTCACCAACATTGCATCCGGATCGGCGCAACAAACACAAGTCGTTATCGAAGCTGGCGCTGTTCCAATTTTCGTCGAATTGTTAGGCAGCCACGAACCTGATGTTAGGGAGCAAGCAGTTTGGGCTTTGGGTAACATTGCTGGAGATAGCCCAGCATGTCGGGATTACGTTTTAAGCTGTGGTGCTCTCAAGCCACTCTTAGCCCTTTTGGGTGACAGTCGCAAGTTGAGCATGCTCCGCAATGCTACCTGGACCCTAAGCAATTTCTGTCGTGGCAAGACCCCACAGCCTGACTGGAACACCGTAAGAAACCATACCCTCTACCTGTTATTTGGTGTTAGGCTCACATTTTCAGCAGATCTTACCGGCTTTACCCGTTCTCGCCAAGCTGGTCTACTCCTTGGACGACGAGGTCTTAATCGATGCCTGCTGGGCCATCTCCTACCTCTCAGATGGTGCCAACGATAAGATTCAAGCTGTTATTGAAGCCGGCATTCCCCGTCGTCTTGTGGAGTTGCTCATGCATGCGTCAACCTCGGTTCAGACACCTGCTCTCCGATCCGTTGGTAACATTGTCACCGGAGATGATGTTCAAACCCAGGTTATCATCAACTGCGGTGCCTTGCCAGCTCTTCTATCTCTCTTGAGCTCCGGTAAAGATGGAATTCGCAAGGAAGCTTGCTGGACTATCTCCAACGTTACCGCTGGTAACTCTACACAAATTCAGGCCGTCATTGATGCCAACATCATTCCACCTCTTATCCACCTCCTCTCCATGGGCGATCTCAAGACTCGCAAGGAGGCTTGTTGGGCAATCTCCAATGCCACTTCTGGTGGTCTTCAAAAGCCCGAGCAGATCCGCTACTTGGTCAACCAGGGTTGCATCAAGCCATTGTGCGACCTCCTTGCCTGCCCTGATAACAAGATCATCCAGGTCGCTCTTGATGGCCTCGAGAATATTTTGAAGGTCGGAGAGATGGACAAGGATGCTGCCGGTGAAGGACAAGAAAGCATCAATCGTTATGCTCTATTCATCGAGGAATGCCAGGGTATGGAGAAAATCCACGATTGCCAAACCAACGCAAACGAGGAGATTTACATGAAGGCATATAACATGATTGAGAAGTACTTCTCGGACGAAGAGGAAGGTGAAGAAATCGCACCGCCAACCACTTCTGGTACAGGTACATTTGGATTTGGTACAAATGGCCAACAACAACAGGGCGGATTCAACTTCGCTAGCGGCAATAACGATTCGATGGACATGTAGACTTCCAACCAAGAAGTTACTAGTTCCTCTCCCCAACTTATTCAGCTTTTTTGTTTGGCTGCAGCACCCGTACACCATTCTAATGCAAATTGCCAATGCCCATTGCCGATTCGACACCCCATCCGACTTACACCCATACTCCCCCTGCACCACTCGACACTTACGAAAAGGCTCTCTCCATTTTACGGATGTGACCAACCATTAGCGAAAGATTCACCGTCTTGTATTCCCCCCCTGTTTACTCACCTACCACGGCACATCACAATCGGCGTTTCGTGATTTTTTATGAATTCAGAATTATTTTTGAATGAAGGGACATGGTAGCTTGAAAGCTCCTGATTCCTGTGGATGAAGATGAGAAGATATTGCACGTTTCTGAAATGTGGAATGAGTATGGACGCTTGAAAGCTTCTGCTCGGTTGCGATCACGAATGAGATGTTAGGACATGGCTGCGGCTGTGGATAGACCCCTTGGTGATGAATGAAAAGATCCTGAAATGACTTATTGCGTTCGCTATTTACCTTGTGTTTTCTTAGTGCGATTTTTCGGCCACCATTACATGTGTTCTGTGCAACTAGGGAAGGAATGTTTCGTCCCCGGAATAGTGGCACTTGACAGCTTACTGGCTCGACATACCTTACCTGTCTTGATAAACTCACATCCATGTTGCCCTTAGGGATAGATTTGTCTCAGCTCTATGGAAGTGCGCGGGAATTGCTTTAGACGCTCGATCTGAGGGCGGTTTTCTTGCAATCTACATTACTCACGGGCAATCTCCGTTGTGATTTACATTGTCTCGAACCACAACAGGCACATACAATCTAATTAAATGTGAATAATACCACTCTTGATTCAAGATTTCAAAATCATCCTTTACATCATGGCCATTCACCACCCCTCCCTCTCCCTATAAAAACCTCCCCTCTCTTCCTTCTTGCTCCCTCCTTTCTTCCTCAAAGAAATCTTTCCTCAAACAATACTTACATACAACATCATCACATCAAACCTAACACCAACTGACAACAGAAATTCAAAACCCTCACTAACCAAATTCAACTCACCCCCAAAACATCGAATATTCAGCGTATTTCCAATCCAACCCGAAGCAAGTTAAAGCAAGTTAAAGCAAAATAAAGCAAAATGTGCTCATACACAACCTGGGTCTGCGAGCGCTGCAACAGCACTCTAGGCACAACAACTGATTTCTGCACTCCGAGGTGTAGGGATACAAGTCATGGGTGGCAGTATGCGAAGGGTGGGTGTCCGAATTGTTCGAGGCATAATAGATAGGTGGTGAGGTAAGATAGAAGGAATGGAGGTGTGGTGTGAGTTGGAATGGGTTTATTACGGGAAGGAGGGGGTGAGGAGGTGCATGATGTTTGTCGGTGAGGTAGATGATAGATAAATATAGGCAATGGACACGTTGAGCTTTGTTAGATTTTGCGAGGGATGTGAACTGTGATTGGGCTGTGATTTGAGGTGTAATATGTGAGAATGATTGATGAAACTTGCCTCCAATCGAGTATTTAGTCTTAAATATAGCACTTGCCGATCTTTCAACACAAGTACTTTCTTACATCTTTCATAGAACGTAAGATGAGACACTGTGACGTCTCAACCTTTGTTTCAATATGGATCTCCCAGCCTCCTCAAGCATAAGCGTAAATTGGGGGAGGCCTTGCTGACAATCCTCCCCTGCTCCACGAAGAGAACATACCTGCAAAAATCCCACAATAATTTCCAATAAATTATTATAAATTAAGTCATAATGAGGAATCATCAAATTGCGATCGGGTTTCTTACCTCTCTATTATGCTCCTTCCCCGGCATCATGCAAGAATTCCAAGGGAAGTCCGACCCAGTAATCAAGAAACCAATCAATGGCATCCTTCCCGGATTCAAGCCTTCCTTACAATATGTTTCTAATAAAGGAGATCATACCTTCGTCCCTCTAAATTTTGTTGCTGGTGACGTTCAAGGACTATGCCATGGATTGAACGCTGCTGCAATTCATGGATACATACCATACAACGGCGTTGGAAACCATGCCCATTTCCTCTAAGGAACTTTTGAAAATAGTCATCCTCACTGGGGTCCTTAGACTCTGCCAATACTGTGTGATAGCTTTTGGAATGGAGACGAATCTAGTAGGGTTTCTCACCGTGCTTGGCGCCTCTGTCGACGATGATAGACTCTCTTGGCCAATTGAAGGGTCTTCTAGAAAGCTCGGTAATGATCTAGGTGGTCTTGTCGGAACACCACAAGGTATCATCGGGTAAGCCTTTATTCCACCCTTCATCCTCAATACATCAACACACAATAACATTTCGGAGATCCCACAACAAATACGAGTGTGATGTCTTCCCCACAAGAGGAGACCTCTATCTCAAGGGAGATGATTACAAGTTACGGGTGGACCAATTCCAAGGCTCGTATAATCGCGGTCAAGTAAACGGCGACAACTGCAACCTGGAAGTCCTGGCCGCTTTCCTGATATCTCGATTCAATAACTCGGTCATGACGAATTCATATTTCTTCAACGACGAGAGTGAGCATGATCCCTTCCCTCTGTCAAATCCAAAATATTTATTAGCCGTCAGTCCTCAAATCATTCTTCGGCATTACCACAGCGTTCGATGGTCTCTCGTCCATAACCCAAGCATGGAACGCATCCCGGACAACTTCTACAAACGCACCGTAGGCGACGAATACACCACCCCATTCTTCATGGCCAACCTTCTCGCCGCTACTTCCATAAACCCCCAATTCCTCTCCATCGGCCGCAACACTGGAACTCCCAACTCCTTTACTGGCGTCGATCCCAGGAACATTGCAACCGGAATACACAAGTCCAAATTATTGACGGAAGGTGACAACCTCGCCTGTTTCGCGATGAAGTTTGCGACGCATGCGGCCGCGGATTTGATGATGTAGAGTAGGTGATTTCGAGTGTTGTGGCGCGGTGTCGAGTTTGAATGATGCGCTGGCGCAGGGGACGAAGGGGTTGAGTTGTCCGCAGTCGACAACAATTGGGCGGAGCCAATTTGCGCAGTTTCCGGGGTATGCGAAGTTGAACCCTGATGGGACTTATTAAGATGATAGGGGATAATAGTTCATGTGCATGGCGTTGGAAGATAATGTATAGGTAATGCCGATTTTATGAAATGGGTACACAAATATACGTGGAAAGAAAGAGCCCATGAAGTAAGAGCATGCTGAGTGGATAAAACAAGCAATAATCGGGGGGTATTCCAGTGAAATTAACCAGCTAGAAGATCTGGACAACGGTTCATGTGTGATACATAGAATGCTGTAAGCGCCAATCGGAAAGGAAAAACTGTTTGCCTGTGTGCAACACGCAATTGGATATTTTCGTATGACTTTCATATCTGGACACTTTCCTTTGTGTGACTTGGAAAGATGAAATTCACTATAGGATATTGGAGAAAAGCTGTAGATCCCGTCTTAATCCCTAAGTACTACAATAAAGAGAAACGCGAGTTGCCTGACTTTCACGGGGGTTCGTTTTGAAAAGCCCAACATTAAGATTCTTTGCTTGCATGGAAGTGCTCGAATAGTGACATGTTTTCTTAAATGCTATGCCTGAATCAGATGACTGACTTGATTGCCATGAAGACATTTTAATTACAAATTGGTGAGAACTTATGGCGTAAGTGAGTAAGGAAAAGCTTTGAGGTGGCTATAGAGACACTTGTGACTCTGCTTTCGGAGAGCGGCAAGTAGTCTGAATATCCCCTAGGAGATATTGAAGTCGACGCGAATATTATCACTAGAAATGGACCGTACGTTTATCAGCAATTCGAACATCGGAGTATGATTCTCAGATGGATCCAGACAAGCCAGACACCCAAATCCTGAATGGTCACCTCCAGAAGACAGATAGCCATACCGAAAGATCAGGTTGTGGGATACGTAGGACCTATTACACAAATCAAATTCCTCGTGGGTGGGAGAGCTGCGAACTTTCCAATTGATAGACGCAGCTGAGGCGAGTTTTGCACAACTTGTGGTAGAGTTTGGGACCTAGGCCACTCACTCTAGGTACTAGGTAGGTAGAGTTTGGCGTTTGGAGCTAGTTAGCTCTGCTGTTAATATTGTGAAAATGTCAAGATCAGATTATACGGTACGGTGGGGGACGAGAATGGCTCCGCTGCGATTTTTGTTTGCTGAGTTTTTATTTCAATTCTCTGATTATCATTTTTTTGACTGTTTGGATTCTTTCACACCAGAAGCTGACACGCTGATTAGCCTTTCTGTCTTCATCTTCGTTTCAGTTCTCAAATCTCCCTAGAATCCTCCAAAGGTCTTTCCATCATGACGCACTGGATAAAATTGCCAACTGAGATTCGCTTAATGATTCTCAAACAGATAGCGGAGGATCATAGGTTCAAATCAGACCAACAATACATCCGCGCCGGATATGCCAGCGTCAGTCCAGAGTGGCAAGCGATCTTCGAACCGTTGAACTTTCAGCGACTTGTTCTCGACTAAGAGCGGATACCCGACCTTGAGCAGATTATGGCTAAAGGACAAAGACGAAATTATCTTAGGCACATATTCCTTCGTATCAGACTTAAAGAATACAGTTGCAAAGTCTGCCAAGCAAAAGAGGGCAATAAAAGAATTAGGATGTAAGCTGTCTTGTTCCCCCGTATAGCCCTGCTCTAGCTAATTTTAATAGGAACAACGAAATCTTTAGCACAGCTGTCTGGAATCTATTGATTATCCTCTCGAAGTGGACCGGGTTGACTGGGGGTCGTGAACATGGCCAAGAAAGGCTGACATTGGAGCTTGGCGCCTACTCCCCGAGTGAGACCCAGCACACATTCAGGGACTTTCATCTCGAGCCAGACTATCCATACCAGGAGAAAAAAGACTTGGAAACACATTTTGAGGCGTACAAGCTACAAGCTAAGAGACTTGGGCTCGCCAATTTGAATGACCCATATCACGGGTGGGTTAATGGCCAACGGACCAGTATAAGCTTGGAAGCAAAACAAAGAATAATAGGAACATTGACTCTCAAACTCAACCACTCTAATTTTCCGGAGAATTTTCCGAAAGTCGAGATTGTGACGGGCCTGTTCATCCGTCGACAGTTCTATCGGAAAATTGCGGCTAAATCACTTTGCAAGCTCCTCTGTGAGGCCTTTACGTGCGTTCGGTGGTTCCGTCATGAAGGATGGCATGGTGTCGATCAAGTGCGACAGTCACGCTTTGATTATGGCACGTTGAACTCTCCTTTCTTGCCAACTATTGTTTTACGAGAACAGTTACATGTTAATAGCAATTTGACTAACTTACGATGCAGGTTACAAGAACCTAGTTTTGAAGGGGCTACCGACTACTCTTCGGAAATTCTACATATTTGAGGACTTCAACAAAATTCTCCACCCAGAACGATCTTCCGAGCGTGCTATTCCGTCTTTGGGCAGAGCCCTCTCCAATGCCAGCCGTTCCCTCGAAATTTTGTCTGCCGCCTTCCTGGTGGGTGCCGAGGGTTTCTTCTCGGACTTCTGGCCGACCAAACAATTGAATTCGAACGTAATTCCCTGGGAAAATCTTCAAAAGCTCGCTCTGACATCACATTTACTGTCTCTACACGTAAAACGCAGGAAGATCAGCAATTTGATGATGGCTGCTGGCCGGGCGGCTGCCTTCATGCCCCGACTTGAGATTATGGAGATATGGAATGGTGGCGAAGGGCATGCTAGTGTCTTTCGATATGATAACGTTACTGGACAGCCTCAAATTATCTGGGCAAGCAATTGGGGCGGTTACAAGCAGTGGGACTACGATGTGGTCTTCTGCTGGGCAAATTTACCGCAGCATAGGCGACATCCTCACGCCAATCTTACAACTGCGATCGAACGACTTCCAACGCGGCAAAGGGATACGAAGACTCATGCTACTGCGATTGATTACTTGAAGCTGCGACGGTTTATCTTAGCTCCCATTTCTCATTATCAGCTAGCCTGGGGAAAATATAACAGCCCAAAAGTTGTTGCAAGTACGGTAGCCACATAATTTAGGGCAGTCTATAAGGTTCTTTCAACTTAAGTAGCCCGCTATTAATATATACGTATAATTATCGAAGGAAGATTAAGATAAAGCCCCAGAACAAAGTATATTGACTATTTCTATCGACACTGCCCTACTGCCTAAGGGCTCTACCATGACGATCTCGATGTTTTCTAAATATGGAACACAAGTGACTGTTCGCTTCTTGATTGTCTTGGCCTCGGCTGAATAAGAAGCTTTATGTGGGATAGTCAGTCTGTCGTCGGTCGATATTGTCTTAGTGATGCTCACACAAGCCTGAGTCAATTGTCTGTAACTAGAGTACATTGACATCGCTGGGTTCTTTAACTGATTAGGTTCCTATGTTGATGCTCCCCAGTGAGTGTTTGAATACTTCATTAAAAGCAAAACATTCGCTCGTAACCTCTATAAGATTGCCTCCCTTTACTCAAAGTTATCCTAGATGATCGGATAGGATTCATCCATAGACTCCCAGAAATTGTCGTCAACCTCATTAAGAGCCTCCATCTCATTCTCCCATGGATAATCATGTCGTGACCAGTAGCCAGGACCAAATTCTGTTTTCGCATCTTCCATAAACTGTATTCTTTCCCAGTACTTCTTCCTCCTCTCAAGCATGCGATCTGCTTCGGTCTTGGTCGCTGTTGTGACAATTCGGACCGTAGGAATAGAAAACGCCGAGCTAACAGGATTAATCGTCACCATCCCGTCGCGACAACTAACTGCTCGATAATTTACGTTTCGATGTTGCCATAGCTTCTGCTCGATATTTCTAGCCAGCTATTGAAAGAAATCTCTTCCTTTGTGGCCATTTACTTGCTTGTATTCCATGATCGCCGTGCGATATATGAAATCTACATAATTAGCAAGACCCAACGAGCAGGCTACAAAAAAGTCGGCAACATCCATTACAACGTAGCCTAACAAATCTGCGTCCTGGTCGCGCTTGCTGAGATGCCAATGTTCGCGTGACTCAACAATAAGTAAATCCTCGAGTTGCCCAAAGGTCGTTATGATACTATCAGTGTCCAGCTTAGCAGCAATGCAATCAACCCACTCTGGCAACGGGGTCATGCCTGTTGGAATGGTTTCCTGGACAGCAAGCTTCTTAACTCGTCTAAGGTCGGTAGCGGTGGACGAGTATGGCTTTATGTGCGGATAATCAACGCGATAATTAGACGTATAATTTAAATATTCTTTGCACAGGTAGAGGAAATCGAAATCGAAATTAAACCAGACCCGTGGCCCCATGTCATCTGTAGGAAAAGCGAGGGCGTATCCAGCAGCTTTCATTGTTTCACGGGATTCTCGACACACTTGAAGGAGCGGCGGCACCGGAGAATTGCTGGATATGTAGTGTTTATCAGGAGTAGTATGAACATCCGCAGAAACACCCTTGGTGAGCACCCTCTGCTTCACGTGGACTAGGCGTGGCCATATGGCACCCTTCCATATCAATTCTCGGAGCTCCAGAGGGAGTCGTGGGAAAGGTGTAAATATCTCGAGGGTCATGTTGAAACCGACGAGAATTTTCAAATAAATCTGTGTCTTGAGATCTAGGAGTACCGGGTGGACGCATATGTGGATGATGGTGATTGTAAGATGTATTGAAGTTGAAGCTCGATAAACCTCAGGTTTTGGCGAACCATCACGTGGAAGCTGTGATTTCCATTATGGATCTGACGGTTTGGGAGTACCTGAGGTGCGAAGAGACCACAACCCATCCTACAGCTAAATGAAAGTATGGGGTTAGATTTTTTGCTCGTGACATAGAAGTTAAATGTGAGATAATGATCCCCCGGGTAATGGCAAGCCTAATTCCTCCTAAGACGGGACAAATTCCCAGAAACGCTTTTGGATGCAACAAAGAGGCTCCTAAGAAGGCAAGAGGAAGATTAAATCTTATATAACGTTATAATTTGCTGTTATTCTTCTCACGATTCTCCTGTGCACTCCTGAGCAAAGCATACAAGCTCTGTAGTCTCGGCATCTCCAGGCCTTTCTCCCTTGCAATTCTGATAGGATTACCAAGTATGACTTCTAATTCCATCCTTTTTCCGCCTTCCCAATCTAGTAACATGCTTGGCTTGCTACCACTTGTGTTCTTCTGCGTACTCCGTAGAATCTGCTCCGGTGTTGCGAACTCCTTTGGAAGAGGCGTTCCAAGCACTTTTGGTGCCGTTGATAGGACTTCATCCATGACGCCTTTAAGATGGCGGTATAGCTCTGGGTCTGTCGACATAGCATTGTTGGTCGTTCCACCCGACAGCACAGAGGAAGGATTCATAGAGGCGTTGATGGCGATTTTGTGCCAACGGACCATTTGAAGTTTTGCGTGCGAGTATTCCTCTGCATCGCCAATCCCACCATCTTTCAGCAACTTAACAAAAGTACTGTTCCTCTCAATCGCCCGCTTGCCCACGTTATCATGTGTAGTTGAGTCTGTAGTCTCTGGTAGATATGGTCCTATGCTTATCCTCGTCCATCGATTATGTATTATCTCACCAGGTTCATTCTGCGCCGCGCTTACAATTGTAACAGCGCTCAGTATCGTAGCTTTCGGAAAGCGTTTCAGATACGGGCCCTCAACTCCCAATCCATTCTGTACCAGCACAATCGCCGTATGCCCCTCCTTCACCAACCCCTCCAACATCTGCGAATCATCGCTGACGTCCGGCAACGCTTTCGTACTGACCACTATGTAATCCCATGCTACATTCTCAGAGATTACTTCGTTTGGATTCGCGTACGTGCGGCGTGGGGTAAAGTTGTAGGAACCGTATTTTGGGGAGGTGATGGAGAAGCCGTTATTAGCTACGGCTTTGTAGTTTGAGCGGCAGATTACTGAGACTTGGGTATCAGGTGCGAGGGCAAGCCGAGAGGCGTAGAATGCACCTACAGCACCTGCGCCGACAATGAGGATTTGAACGACCATGTTGTTGTGGTTTTGGTGCACACCATAGCGGAGCGAGTGAGAGACATGATGTTGTGCCTCGGCAATGCGGCCTCAATGCGCGGCTGCACTTCAAGCATCGAGCAACGCCAGGTAAGAATTTTGAACGCTGCGCTTCAATGCATAGTATGAAGGACTTGCTAGTATGGATAGTTCTGTGGGCGTCTCCTGGTGGTCTCGTGCTTCGAGCTTGGAATATCACACTGAACTTCAGTATTTAGAAGCGCACTCTGCTGTGCTGCACGAGCAGATAACATCGCTCTTCCCGGGGACGAGTGCCCAAGAGCTATTACGGTATACGAGGAAGCGTTGCCTGTTGAAATATAGCAGACATGTTCTAGGTCTGCTGTGGATTTGAGCGATTAACTCTGATCCAAAATTAATGAAGCCCCACGTAGGAGTCTGCCTCGGAGGCGCAAGGCGCACTTGGCTGTCAGAACAACTTCGCTCTGTCTTTTCAACTTCAAAAAGTCTCAACAGAAACTGATCATTCAATGCTATGGCTGAGATAATAGGATTAGTCGCTAGTCTGATCACATTGGCTCAAGTGGCTGTCGCCGGCGTCAAGGTTGCGAAGACACTGTATCAAGCCCCTGATGAACTTGCCACTCTTCAGGTAATTTTCCACTCTTCAACCCCCCCCCAAAAAAAAAATTTGAATTGAGGCAAAGAGTTGCAGGACCAACTGGAGCATTTTGCGGACTTGGTGAGGGAAACAAACAACTTGCATACCCACAGACCGTCTGGAAGCATTCTTACAACCTTGTCCCGAGCTCAGATTACCATTGAGGAAATACACCAGCTCATACAATCAAAAATCCTGAAAAACGTCAATGGATCCCCCCAGACTCGCCGGAGGGCATGGGCAAGAAACAAGTCGACGATTTTGAAACTCCGAGACGATCTCAAAGAAAGCCGAGACAACCTCATAGCCGCATTAAGTGCAAACAACTCGTGGGAATTCCTCATATTGCTATGGGAATCCTTATTCGGCTAACTCATGTACCTGTCAGGTCACTATCGAACAAAGCTGACGCAACTCTGGCTATCATTACTGATGGGATCGACCGCTCGGCAGAGACCAGTATGTTACTCGGACAGCAGTTGTCCTATATTCAACAGACTCTATCGGCAACCCATTCTGAGGTCTTGTCGCAATCACGGAAATTTAACCATTTCATGCAGTTGAACGTCCCAACGAGTGAACCGCTAGAGGATTCTAAATCGATATTATCTTGGCATTCGTCTGGAGGGTTTATGGAACCTACACTGAATCTCCTCGATGCAGAGCCGGTCCTCCTAACATCGAACAGAGCAGTGCCACAAGCCTTTGATTTGCCATCGCATGATTTACCAGGAATTCAACTGGGAGACGCGTCTGATAGGACCACTAGAAATTTCAAACACCAGTCACTAGTTGCCATGCATCCCGCCAGCTCGTTCGAACTGTCCCGTAATTTTCTCCCAGAGATATATACTGCTGAGGAGACCTTCTCGAACCTCCGGCTCTTTGCATACTCCGCTTATGAGATCGATTGTTCAGCACGATCTCGAACAAACTTTTATCGAATCTTTTATAGAAGTGGACCAAGACAGTATCACAGGTTGACCCTAGAGATCACTATCACCAGAGGCTCAAAATATTGGGAATATACCAAGGTTTCATCGTCAACTCGGGCTGATGGAGCAGTAAGACGGGAATGTCTACCACACTCGTTACAGACTAATATTGAAAGTTTCATCTCAAATATCGAGAAGCTGGAAGATGACACGCATATTACCCTTTACTTATCGGACGAGACTGAAAGTATAAACCACGTGACCGACAGCGTCATGCAGGTGGTACCGTTACCTTCGCAGGCAACAAGCACGGCCGAAGAAATGCTTTCGCTATTAGACGACCTAGGATGTCCTCGATATTGCGAAACAGAAGTTGTGCATATTGCAATGATTCGTGGCCCGAACATATTTGCGGCGTATGTTGGCGGTAGACTACTTTATGAGGTCAAGTTCACCTCCTTTCTACCCTCGGATCGGTCACTATACACAATTCAACTCCTTCATTGCCTCAGAGACACAACCGGGGTTGCCAGGTTGGCAGGTATAGTACTTAACCCCAAAGGAAAACATCCCAAAAGTTATTTAAAGGGTCTACCAGGACGTGGTTTTATGATTGATATCATGTCAAAGGAATTGAAGGAGGGGAGAGTCTTACCCTGGGAGCGGCGCGAAAAATGGGCGAAGGAGATTATCGAAGCAGTGTCGCAAATACACTCCAAGGGATTTGTTGCTGGTACATTGGGTCATGTGAATGACCTACCCATTGCTATCGATGTGTCAGATCAGGCCATGCTTTGGAACTTCCACAACAAACTCTGGACAGCGAAGAACAGCTAGGCTATATGCCACCGGAGTTTCGAGCCTCGCGATGCCGCGGGAATACATCAGAGCAGTACGTGAATACGACTCCCAAAACCGACATCTTCCATCTTGGAATGGTTCTTTGGCTTCTGGCTGAAAATATCACCCCTATATCCGCTCATCATTTCTGCCGAAGTTCGAACTGCCAACGTCCTGCCGGCATCCCTTGTCATGAGTTGCATGCTGATCCTATTGCATTGCCACCGCTCTCTAGCTATGTTCCTCAATACTACAAGGATATCGTGTCTCACTGCCGAGCCACGAATCCATCTTCTCGTCCGTCAGCCTGGCGTCTTCTTCAGCTTTTCCCGCGCGGCACAACACATACTGATATTCAGAAGTCTCCGAATACTTTGAGCGAAGAGATCAAGACCTTGATCTGGATGAGTAGATCTGTGCCGGAGAATATATACTGCGGTGTATGCGGAGACTGTTACCAAGACGACTTTCTCCACTGCAATACTTGTTTATCGGGAGACTGGGATCTTTGTATCAAGTGTTTTGAGAGGGGACTACATTGCTTGGACAGGGAACACTATCTAGTCAAGATGACGAGTAAGCAGGGATGGTTAATAGCGAGTAGTGATTACCATTCTTGTCTCAAAGGTCAGGAGAGGGATGTCATTCAACTATGAATACTCAGCATCTTAGATACATCTAATTAATTGATGGTTTATGTGCCAGAAATATGCGGCCAAGCGGTTCCTGTTTTCCTAATACGCGCAGAATATCGGTCCATCAGCGCCGACATAATCGCTACCGTCTTAAGTTTCCCTCCCTTCCACTTGAGTATAGCCTTGAATCTCCAAGATGGACTCTCTTTCTCAGTCTATTGTTGGATCAATCTGTCTCATTTCAATCTTTCTTACATTATTATCAATATCACAAGTCTGTGTGTGTTATTTTCTTCCCCTCATTCCCACTCGGTGGCGTTCTACCCTGCACAATATCCATCACAAAACCATCCACGCTCTCAGCATTTATAGGCCGCCGTTGATCAAATGGAAACACCTGTCCAACCATCGGATTTTGCAAAGCCAATGCGGGGAAGATACCAGCTTTGAGACCCAGTCCTGGAGCCATATGGGCATATTCAACAGCATCAACTGTGACAAAGCTTATGTATTCTTCATACTTTTTTGCCAGGGATCGCAGAGAGACTCGGTAAGCTTTTCGCTCTTTTTCTGTGAGCGCAAAGATGTAGATGAGTGACTTCCCGGCCTATTTTGAGGGATCAAATCAGCAAAGGACTACCCTAAATATTATGGAAGGCGCACCTTCAAATACTTCAACTCATTCCTTCTCGTCACCTCTCCAATAAGTGGGGTGGTCGCGGATTCCACGAACTTCTCCAACACTTCCACTTTCGCCTCTCCGCACAATACCTTACGCATTTCTTCCTCCTTTCTGTAGCATACGATGCAGCGCGGTGGCACATTGTCGATCCCTCCGAGACTTGCATCTGCGAGTCCAAAAGAGAATTTATCGTGGTAACGCGTGGCGAGTTCTCTGAAGCTGCCTTTCAAATCGGTATCTGACGGATCGGCATACGCCACGATGACAGCCTCTTCGCTGGTTTTGAAAGCCGTGATATTCTTCCGCTCCAGTATTGACACCTGGGGAAGGGTCGACCGCTTTATGAACTGGACGATTCTGCCCGGGTTGTGAGTCGTGGTCTCGTAATCTTCAGACCAACTCACGCATCTCCAACCCGTTTCCCCCTATATCTTCCAACACTCTTGTTCTTCTTGAAAAGCCTGATGGCTGGATATGATATGATTTCGTGTTCTCCGCAGAGACGAGTCTCGATTGTGCAGTCGACACTAACCAATTGGTGTTGGGTTCGCGAAGATGCAGACTTCCATTCTGATTCAAGGGCTTTACTATCTTCACTATAAACCGTGTCAGCTTTTTTTTGTAGAATTTCGAACATTGTGGATGGCATACGTCCATGGCTAGAAATTTGGGCTCAAAATTAGCAGATTATAAGCGATCACCTTGTCTTAGAAGAACATACAGCAACAACTACCTGGTGTTAACGAACTCTCTTCCAGACCACCGCGAGGTAATTGGCGCCCCAACGACGGTGGAGAACATGCACTTACAAGCTACCAATGTCAAGTCATTCCTTTCAACCACTTTCTGAAAGTCCTCACTGGCGACATGTTTCCAGCCAAACACTTCATCGACCAAACCCAGAATAAAAACAAAAACCAAGTACCACAACATGATTGCAATTTCACTTTAATTTTTCAAATGCAATGATTCTCAATTCAAAGACTTCTTGGCAAGGAAAATCCCACGCTGAAGCTACCCCTGGTCGTGTGGCTTACCCCTGGCGGTTCCATGCACCTTAGAAATCGTCTGATTTCCGGGGGCAACGGTTAGCGAATCCAAGCGAACCCTTGGCATTCGCCCCCCTATGACGGTTCATGTTTCAGATTATGGAGTTATGGTAAGCCATTCTCACAATGATTGTCGCAGGTTACGACCCGCATTGATTTCGATGTTTTGGGGCGGGATATTCCCAATGACCTAAGACATCAGATGATAGAATGTTCTTGTTGGTCCTTTCCTATGAGAGAAGCAGCTTTTTCTGCAAATTATTAAATTTCATCGGAAACTTATCAAACTTACAATGGCTTTGCGAGCACTATTTTATACTCTTTTCGCGCTCTCCCTACCTCTCGGTAGCTTCGCTCAGCAACCCCAAGCTCCCCTCTCGCCATCTGATCACATCTTCACACACCCACCCTACAAGATCCATATCTTTTCTACCTCCCCTCTCGTCATATATATTTCCGATTTCGTAAGCCTAGAAGAGAGGTCCCATCTCCTAGAAATCACGTAGGCTCCTCTTCCTCCCCCTTCCCTTCCTTCCACATTCTGCATTCCACCTCATAGAATGAAACACTAACGGTGCATTAGAAAAGACACCTTCTCCAACTCCGCAGTTGCCGACTCATCCGGCACCCAAGGGCTCCGCCGAACCCGTACTTCCCAGAGCACGACAGTACCACGTGACCCCGTCGTCCGCTGTGTCGAGGACCGCGCTCTTTCGTTCCAGGGATTTACGGATCGATCGCATTTGGAACCTCTGCAGTAGGTTCATCCCCTCTCACCAAAAGCAAAGTTTTCTTTCTCCTCTACCTTTCACACAATCCCGCTCTCCCATGTCATTCCCCCACCCCCAAACTCTCATCCTCCCATCCCACCGTCGTTCGTCCCGTGCCCGTTCCCGGTCCCATCCTCTCCCACTCGCTAACTCTATTCTCTCCCCCAGACTAGTTCAATACGCCCAAAATCAATCCTACCACTTCCACACCGATTGGTTCACCAACCCCTCTCTCGCCACCCACTCCCACGGCTACAATCGCTTAAGCTCCTTCTTCGGTACGCGTCCCTATTCTTTTGCTCCTGCACTCTATGAATTTCGTCTTCTCTCATCCCTCCACGAGATTCGCACCCCCACCCTTAAACTCACCACGCTTTCCCCTCTCCTTCCCTTTCCCCCTTCCCCTCCTCCTCCCAACACCCATCTATATTCCACCCTCCCATATCTCCAACCAAGCAAGCAACCATGTATCACCCATCACCTCTCGCTCTCTACTCACCGCCCCGCCTCATCCTCTTTCCACTCCAATCATTATCCCCCTATCCCACCCTATCACCATCCCCTCTCTCCATCTCCTACAAACACATAACTAACGCCACCCCACCCTCATTAGCATACATCGACGTCCTCCCCTCTACAACAGGCGGCGGCACAAACTTCCCCTTGCTAAACGCACCCCTCGGCTCCCGGGGTGACAGATGGTGTGAATTCGTAGATTGCGACACACCATATGAATCCGGGGTTACCTTCCGCCCTCTCCCCGGCAACGCAATTTTCTGGCGGAATTTGAATGAGGATGGGAGTGGAGATGAGCGTACACTGCATGCTGGGTTACCAGTTACAAGTGGTGGGAAAGTGGGGATGAATATTTGGACGCGGGAGGGTGGTTTAGCTAAGGAGTTCAGGGGTGAGGATTAGTCACCTGGTGTTTTGGGAATAAAAGGGGAGTTGAAGCGGGGGAGAAATATTTGGACGCCGGAGGGGTATTCAGATCGTAAATACTGGGGCGAATAGTAATCATTCAGTAACGGGAGAGGGGAATGAAGATCGGAGGTGGAATTATGGGTTGACGACTTTAATTCTTCATCTTGTCTTGTCTGTTGAATGCTAAGAGTGATACTTTGATATCTAAGCATGTTGAATGGAAAAATCCACCACTAAGACTGTATCCTCTCAAAAGAATAAACACGCCCAACCCGCACCATCACCTACTTCCGCTTGGCTAAGTATTCCTTCGCACCGGCCCAGGCGGCCAGATCTTCCTTTGAGACCTCTTTGTCACCCAATGTTTTGACACCCTCGTATAACGCATCGAAGAAATTAAACGCGACATCTAGATCCTCGGCGATATTGACACTATTTGGCAGGTATTTGTCTGCGTATTGAAGCTTTGCGGCTGCACGTTCTTCGGTGGAGGTGTCGAGCTTGAGGTAGTCATCGAGGTATGTTTTAACAGCAATCCCGAGACCGACGTTGATATCAGTTGCGAAGGGGAGACTATTCAATATTAGTACAAGAATAAATTTCAATCGTAAGATGCGTACCTTCGGCCTATTTTGCGGAAGCCAGCATCATCAACATCTCGACTTGCTTGATTGTTCAAGAACATTGATGCAGCAATGGCCTCAAGCAAGTCCCGATCCGTCTCGCGAACAGCCTTGATAGTGGAGTAGAACGAAAGGAAATTCTTGCTGAGAGGTCCAGTATATCCGATATCTTTGTGACGAAGCTTAAGAAGACAAGCAGCACGACCAACCAGAATACAGTGGCCTTTGTCATCCTCTGATCCTCTTAGCGGTCCTCCAATCAGCTCAGTATGTCTGTTTCGCGAGTTGAGTATATCGAAGCGGATGAGTTCGTACGCGAGGAATGCGGCCTCCTCAATATGATGAATGTCGTTGTACTTCTTCACGACAGGTCCGATGGCTTTAAGAGTAGTCGCCAAAGCCTTACCCCAACTCGTCAACTCATGTTGGTCATTGACATACCCTCTGATATGTAGAAGACGCCAAAGAGCGTTCGACGTTACTTCTACCTCGGACTTCAAACCAGTGACATGCTTCGAGATTGTCTTCTTCGGGAAATCCTTATCTTGTAACGACAACAATGCAAAAGACAGATTTCCCGCGGATGCAGCAATAGTAGACTCTTGAGCCTTGAGGTCCACACCCTTAACGCCCCATGTATCAGCTTTACTATTGGTTGGTGCTATTTCAGTCCGCTGAGCAAGCTCTGGTGTGAGGCTCGCATCAAACCAGAACCGCAATTTGATGTTCTTGAATTGGAATCCTCGATGTATTCGTGATGAAACAAGCGCAGCCGATGTTGCCTTTAATGGTGGCAATGAATCTCGAACAAGTCGCCGGTACTCTTCCGAATCAACACCATCAAGAGTCGGGTAGGTAATAAATTCGAGAGCCCCGAATGCGTTGCAAAGTCGAGGGCTAATCAATGATTTTGCCATGTAATGATAGAGCTCGGAAGGTAATTGAAGACCGAGGTACTCTACGTTGTCCGACGTGAGATGATCCCAACTTTTGGCCTGTGTAGCTCCATCCACGCTAATTGTTACAGAGTGACGAATACCCATCTGTGCTTTTCGAAATTTGTCCAACCAATTGGGATCTCGTACTTGTAGAATGTCGCTGAAGGCTGTACATGTCTGGCTAATTGACTTTTCGGACGTTCTGAGAAGATTTACAGCATCTTGGATGTGGAAAGGTTGACTAGCAATAATGCTGGGGTCGTAGAGCGGGGGGAATGGTGGTAGAAATGATGTACCAACCATTAGAAGTGCATCATCAAACATCTCACGAGAGATATTGAGTTTCTTGATGAGCTCGGATTTACTAAAACCCAAGAAGGCTTTCTTTTCCCAGTCCGAGGCTGATGGAGGGGTCATTACTGAATCATAAATATCGTAGAGCAGAAGCTCTTGAGAACCCATGATGCCATCGATGTATTGGGTGTCTAATGTGTCGAGATATGCGAGCTAAAATGTCAGATGTGTTTGGAAGAAGGATTGAAGCAAAATACCTGAGCGCAAGCACTGAAAGGGGCGATAATGAATTCCAAATCTCTCTCAACGAGGACTTCCTGTAGTATGCTAGAAAGTTCTTGGGCTCGGACAGCACCTGGGAGAAGTCAGTGATGACCTTGACAAGCTTGATTTATCATACCTGAGGAACCAAAAGCCTTCACAGCCGGGCTAGGTTGATTCTCGGCGTATAGCTCCCATGCTTTCTTGGTGTGGTTGAGAGCGGTCTTTGCTGCCCGAAGTCTCATTTCATCCTTTCCAACGACAGATTGACCATCAAACACGAACAGAGGCCTCATTTTATTCTCCTTCCATCGGTCCAGTTCCTGGTGTATGTGTAACTTTAACGCAATTGGTTCCCCGCCAAGGGCTGCGAGTAGTGGTTCATGTGCTGGAGGTTCGTCCATCATATGTTGGAGGTAGTTTGTCGCTTCGATAGCAATGACAGCGTTTTGCATTTGGTCAAAGGGGGAAGATCTGGGGCATGATTAGCTAGGAATTTGTGTAGGGAAATAAGAAGCTCACAGTAGATCTGCGCCAATATATGGATCGCCATCGTAGACTAGGGAATTCTGTCTGTTAGTGAGTGACTTTTGGGTGATTAGGTCTGGTAGAAGTGGTTGCGGTCCTGATGGATCTGCTGGGAGTATAGCAGAAAGCCATGGCGTAATTTGAGATGGAATCCCAGTGGGAGTGAGAGGAATTCCTTGAAGGTACATCTGCTGCAGCTGTTCTTGGCTCATCGATTCAACAGAACCCAGAATGCTACTTGCTTCGTGCAATGGCGATGGGGGGCCCGAGAAGCCGTCATTTGGCGATTCATATTGGAAGAACTCTGCAGCTGGGACATAATATAATTGCGGATGCGATGCAGCCGCGGGGATCCTGGGCGGTCCTTGCTCTTGCTCTCGCTCTTGCGACATGGTGGAGGTTGAAAGGTTGAAAATAATTGAGACTTACGAGGCATGATGACAGAAGAATGGGAAGTGCCCAAATGTATGCAAATAACTGTAGATTGTTCTTTCCAAGTTCGTCTAAAGTCAATTGAATCTATCCAATATGGTAAGTGCTATGTTGGATGTATGGGGCGCTGGGTAGGCGGGGTTTCTTGGAGGTTGGAGAGGGAGCTTTGCGCGAGATGAGTTGTGGTCGCTCAGGATTTTCGCTGCTGGAGAAGTGTCGACGCAGATACTAGATTTGATTGTTCGGACGAAATGCGCGGGGGTTTAGGTTCAAGAAGTATATCGTAGGTCCGATGTGGAAGTGAAAGGAATAATTTTTGCGAAGGAACAGCTTGCAGCCTCGTCGCAGAGCTTCAGGCACGGACCATATAAAGCTTAACGCGAGGCAGGGGGTAGGCTAGCGTATATATCACGTGATGCCTTCACTTCGGCAGGTCCCGGATTGGGATCTTGCATCTCATTAGATTTGAGACTTATAAAAGGTTTCTCTCATGGTATAGAGAAGCAATTTATTCATCATATTCTATTCTGACATTCATTCTTGACTTGAAATCAGCTTCATCTTCTCTGGCAAACTCAACCTTCCACCCCACCTTCCATATCACAACCATGACAACGAATGGGTACACCGGTCAAATCCCTGTGATTGATATCTCGGGATCCCAACCTGAGTCTGAAGTTGCTAAAGAACTCGTTGATGCAGCGGCAACTTATGGATTTGTCTATGTGAAGAATGAGGGCAAAGATATCCCAGTCAAGGATATTGATCGCACATTTGAGCTGGTGAGTAAATTTGATTCTTCTCCTGCTTCTTCTTTGCAGCATGAGACTAAATAAGTCCATCATAGTCTAAAAATTTCTTTTCGTCGCCCATTGAGGAGAAACAAACTTGCAAGATCACCGAAAATGTACGTTCAGGAGCGCAACCACGTGACTCTCTCTAACAAAAGTACAGAATAGGGGTTGGTCAGGGATGCACACAGAGACTTTGGATACCCAGAATCAAAGAGTAAGTGCTTTGCAACTCATTGAATTGACCATGCTAACAATCTTTCAGATAGGAGACTTCAAAGAGTAAGCCATTCCCACCCGCCAGTGGGATCAAATCAACTCATTCTTACAGGGCCTTCAACCTCGGCGAGTTCCATGATGGCAAAGCCCAACAACCACTTCCGCCCTCCCTCGCTCCCCATGAAGCAGAAATCTATAGCTTTGAGAAATACTGCAATAATCTCATGCTCAAACTCCTCGACCTCTTCGCCATTGGTTTGAAAGTATGGCTCACTCCCCTATCCCCTCCTTTTTCAGAACCTTCATTAAACAGAAACGCATGACAGATTGAACCCTCCTCCGGGGGCCGAACCTACTTCTCCTCCCGCCACCGCGGCGGTCCCAGTGGTTGCACTCTCCGCCTCCTCCACTATCCCTCCCTCAACCCTTCCAGTGATCTCGACTACCAACCCGACGTCGACATTCGCGCAGGCGCGCATTCCGACTACGGCTCCCTCACCCTCCTCTTCCAGCGTCCCGGCCAACCCGGTCTCGAAATCCTTCCCCCATCGACCCAAACCACCACCAAAGACCATTCCAACACCGCCCCCTGGGTCCCCGTTCCCATCTCTCCACCCACCACCACCTCCGACCCCTCGCCACCAATCCTCGTAAATATCGGCGATCTATTCAGCTACTGGACGAACGGCTATCTCAAAAGCACAGTTCATAGAGTGATTTTCCCAAAGGAGGGACGGGTGGGTGGTGAGGATAGGTATAGTATTGCTTATTTTGGACATCCGGTTGGGACGACGAGATTGGAAGCTGTGCCGAGTGAAGTGGTGAGGGATTTTGGTAAAAATACTAGTGGGGGAAAAGGGTTGGGAGAGAGTGAGGGGAAAGTCTTGACCGCGGATGAGCATTTGATGGGACGGTTGAAGGCGACGTATTTGGGGATGTATAAAGATAGTGCGGGTGAGGGGAAGGAGTGATCGTGGTGCGGTTTGAGGTCGAGAAGGCTTGTAGAAGTATGGGGTGTGTGAATATATTACTTTCCCAACAACTTGACAGTGAAATTTCCCCCTCTTTCCTGCTAGTAGTTAACAAAGAAGTGTTCCATGACTTCTTCTCAAGGCAAGCGTGAAATACGTTTGATGCAGCGGCACAATTCCTTGCTAGCGATCTAGCTATGGATCCAAACCCACCCGCTAGCAGATTGGCTGGCCATTGATGGTCGCTCGCTCATGAGTCATGGGGAGGATCATCTGGTTCTCTGAACCCTCGGAAGACCGGCAGATGAACGCCATCATTTTGATCGTCTAGCTTTTCTGCGTTTGCGACTCGGTAGTGCGTCTTCAAGAGGCGGCAAAGATGATTCTGCTGGAGTAGAAACATGTGAAGCATTTTTAGGCGGCAGCTCCTGGAAAATTATCCTGACAGTGGCGGGCATGGCCTCGTCTAAGAATGAATAGATAACAATCTCCTGTGGCTCAAACGTAAGCGGGCGCCGGATCGCGCAAAGAAAACAACAACCCGATTGCAGAAATCTGACTCGAGAACTGAGGTCCAGGTTGCTCAGCGCCGAGTAAATGAACGGGAAACGGGCTCGTATAACCTCCGTGGATAAATTATTTGAGATCGGGGTTACGAGAATCCATTCATCGGAACCTGGAAGATAGGCTATATCTTCAAACGATCTTCCTTCGAGAAAGCGGGTACGTGCTACATTATGACATTCACCAGACCACAATACACTAGTGGGTAAAGATTCCCCATACTGAACTGATGATAGAGTGACCATGATATTGCGGCAGGAGTAGAGCTCTATTCGAGAACCCAGGTCACGCCAAAGCGATCCAGGACCCATGAAAAGACAGACGCTCGGTTCAGGTCCCGAAGAACTCGATAGTCGCTTATAATCTCTTTCAATGATCCATAGGTGATTCTTATAAGCGGCTGGGGGTGTTTTTGGGCTCAGGCGAATTTTAGCCTTCAAACGATTAGATGATACGGTTTCTTCTACAAAAGCTCCATGCTTGGCTCAATTCCTAGGGAACTAATCATTGAAGAGGGTGGATGGTTGGAGAATGACCTCTGAAGTTGTTGCGAGTCGTGAATCTGGCTATAGATTTGACCGTTACACTGGATTTGACCGTGAACAATGTGTAAGCGCAGAAGCTGTTCTGGAGATGCCTCAAGAGACTTCGGAGTGGACTGATGGGCGCAGATTCCATTTTCACATGAAGCGGACAGACTCCTCGGGTAAGTTTGGTTGGCTCCGGTCAAGCCAGTGAAGAGGGAGAGCAACGTAATTCCAATACCTCTCTCAAAAAAACGCGTTATCGTTTGCTCTGGTCGAGTATCGCCATATCGATGAGTATAATATAATATCGTCAGACCAGTTGAAGAAGGCATTACTGCTTCATCGATATCCAGCCACGCGAGAGTCCATATAAATTCGAAAATTGTGACAGCCATTCTTTCCAAACATATATTTTCCAAAGGTCAGCTCCTCAAGATACTCGTACCTATCTTACAGTCGATGCAGGCACAATAAGGTCTAAGCGTTGTCGGGAAAGAAATCTGAAAACTCTCCGGAAAAAGAGGTTGCTTGAAACGTCTTGGGTGTTGATTGACTGCTTGAAGCATATTGGATGTCTCAGGCAAACGTCGAGCACTGAACTCAAAAAATCTCGCTACTTCGTACTCCCAGCCATGACAATTTCCCCAAGGAGATACTGTGCCCAGAGGAGTATATTGGCCCTTGGTAACCAACGCATGAGAGAAAAATATCGCGACAATCTGAGCCATATCGTCGCTAAAGAGGAGTTTGACAGACGTCCCAAAGGTGTCATGAAGTATACTAGACCAGTTAGAGCGGCCTTTAGAGAACAGAGGTTGAGAGACTTCATCCGAAAGGGTCTCATGAAGTAGTCTGAAGCACAAGGCGCCAGGAGGCACAGCAAACGACCGGCTTACAATATTCGCTTGATGTTGATTTTTATTCAAATTCTGAATGACAGTAACTTGAGCCTCTGCATTATTGTCGACCGGCATTGTGGAATAGAGATGGGCCCCAGAGCCGTCAATAATTTCGACGCGAAGATCAAGGAGCCATTGAGCAACCGCAGCAAGCCAACCGCAGTCGGCGCCACCTTCAAACGTCACATTTTGAAGGCTGCCGTTTGAGACTTTGGCCAATTCCTGTATTGCTCCAGCGAGAGCGGTTGCTGTGGTGGGCTCTTGTAGAGCTCTTATTTCAACACCTCGACTGGGATGTCCTAGGAGCGATGAAAATCCCTCTACGAGCTTTGGGAATTGAGAATCATTAATAGCACCGGCGCAAACGTTGAACATTGCTGCCCATTGTGGCAGAGCAGGAGTCAGGTGTTTTGGTGCAGGGGAGCTGTCTGCCAATACCTTCAAGACCTGACTTGCGTAGGAGGAATCGTAGGATACGGACAGGCAAGCACAGATCGCCGCACACGCTGAACCCTGCTCCGTCTCACACAGGGTCCTAACGATGGGTTTGATGCCGAATCCAAACCAGAGAACCTGACCGTAAGATGAGAAGGACTTGAGTTTCGATATAGCATCGGAAAGTCGCTTCTGGCCGGATGGTGGGATGTTGAAACTCGAGAAGATGGCTTGCCCCATGGCGACGGTAATCATTTCGACTCCTGCCTTCGAAAATCGCGATAGAACCTCCACGGAAAAGCTTAATGTAGATCGAGATAGAGCGATCCAGTCGACAGAGCCTTGCTGCGCGAAATTAGGCCCGCCGTTGGCGGGTACTAAAGTATTCGACATATCTCTTATGATGGCTTATCAACAACAACGTTGTTATAATGTATGAAGTGATACGGTTTATATTTTTATTGTTCATGCTACGAGGCTGTGAGATTGTTGGCAAAATGTATTGAAATGAGAGGTTGGGCTGCGCATATGCACGTGAAACGACAAGCAATGATGCCAACGAATGAGACGCCGTGGCTGAGCGACGCCATACTCAAGGCTTACTCTAAGACTGAATATGAGCCGTGAGAGTATATAATAATAAAGCATCATCAAAGCGAGAACGCTAATTGAAGGTGTGCCTATACTCTGGCTCGTGGATTTTATTATGCCTTCGATTTTGAGGAACAAGAAAAGAACTCTAACTTTACAAGAAAATTTTTGAAGACTTTTTAATAACGAGATTTAATTAATCAAAATAAAGTATTAATTACTTAAAAAGATAAAGGAATTCAATTAATATAAAATTACATAATATTATTCTTTTTTATTGCTTTTTTGTTATAATATTAATAATTAAGTAAATATACTTCTTTTATTAGTAATAATATTAATAGAATTGATTTTATTTATTGAATAATAAATATTATTAATTTATTTTAAAACAAAATAATAATAATAAGATATTCTTGTAAATATTAGTCAATTTTATAGAAATAAATTATCTATTAAACTTTAGATAGGAAATAAACTTATTATTAGTTTATAAACAAAAAAAAACCTGTATTGTAGTAAGAATCCAGTCTCAGCTCAAATTCGGACCGTTTGTAGGCATTTGACTCCAGATGTACGTATGATTATCTGACCGCACAATTTGTATACTTAAGTGATAGGCCCTTATTTATAAATTAGTTTTCTATTGTGTTTATTTGCGAGATCCGATGAAAGTCTCCAGTAGGCCGCCGAGCTAAATTCAAGGGCAGAAATCAGCTCCCTCACGAAGGCTAGAGTACATCACTTCAACTGATGGTACCAGACTAAGGACTTCTTGAGTCGGTGCGGATAATAGGTGAGGGGAACGATTTTGGGGGTTTTAGTGTCAACCCAGTATTCAAAGTACCTATGGGTACCGAATGTGTGTACCGAGAATGGCAAAGCGCATGCAGGGGCTGGCTAACACGTGTCTTGACATTTTACGAGGGAGTGTTTTGGAGTTTACTGGCCTTTATCTGACTGCACACCGCCAGGTTTTATACTACAAGTATATCAGATGAATCATGACGTTTTCTCCCTTCACAGCCGACTTTGACAGGATGGTAGATGATACCCTAAGGCGCTGGCACGTCCCAGGCGTAGCCTTCTCCGTCCTTCATAAAGAATCTAGCCGGTCCAAAGGCTACGGGCTAGCTGATGTTGAGTCTGAAGTCCCCGTGGACCCTTCATCCACCTTGTTCTTTGGAGCAAGTACTACCAAAGCCCATTTATGTGCGGCCTGGGCCATCTACCTAGCCTCTGACGCCAATCAGTCCAGGCCTTCAGGCGAACGCATCAGCTGGAGGACACCAATGGCAACGATTATCCCAGGAGACTTTGTTCTTTCTGAACCGACTCGTACGGCGCAGGTTACTTTGGAAGATTGTCTCTCTCATCGAACAGGACTGCCGAGGCATGAAATGTCCACCGGGAAGGGGGGTGATAACATACTGCGGCAGATCACCCGGAATCTCCGGAACTTACCAATGCATAATTCGCTTAGGGAAGAGCACGAGTACTGCAACCAGATGTTTTTCGCGGCATCTTACGCTCTCGAAGTCGTGACAGGAAAACCTCTCGCAGCCTTCATGAGGGAAGCTCTGTGGTACCCCCTGGGTATGCAGCATACCTACGGTGGTTTGCGAGACGCACGTAAAGCTGGCGGAAGCATCGCCCAGGGGTATTCCTGGTCGAAGTTTGCATCTGATCCCGATTGGGAGCACGCCGAGCTGATCAAGGAGAGTGCCCTAGATGCACCAGAAAGATCGGGAGCAGGCTTTATCATCAGTACAGCCGAAGACTATGCGAAGTGGATGCGTGCACTTCTCCAACCATCCACTGGCCCTCTCAGCGATGATATTGTCAAGAATTTATGGACACCGAGGAGTATTTTGCCGCCCAATGATCCTGCAAACATATCATTTAAAGGTATTCTGACATATGGCCTGGGATGGTTTATTTCTACATACAAGTCGCATCTAGTCTACTGGCACTCCGGCGAGATCGACGGATATGGGTCTTTGGTAATGCTAGTTCCCTCTCTCGAATTGGGCATTTCTTTCCTATCGAACGGTCAGACAGCTCATACCAGCCTGAGGGGACTCGCGGTCAATCTCATTGATGCACAATTGGGTGATTCTGGACACGAGGCCTTAGAAAAAGTAGAGCAGTTCTTCCTAAATAGCAGCAGAGATCAAGCTGAAAAAATCAACACTAGCCGCCAGCGCCTGTACCCCAACGCTCCATCTACTCCTACCGTTCCACCCACACTGGCCTTGAAAGAGTATGCCGGAACATACCGTAACGTCGCCTACGGCCCTATCACTCTTAAGCTCCTGCACGGAGGCGATGACACACGATTTGACAGCACCACTTATCTGATGTGCAGGACGGCGCAGAACCACTCACTGCCTCGAACTTTCAGCTTCACGCACATAAATGCCGAAAATTGGCTCGTTACAAAATTCGACACTGGCACTGAAGTGGTGAACCCAGACCGTAGTCCATACAGGACAGCGCTGAGAGCACAGACTCGGGTAAGCGCGGCGGGCCAAGTGGTAAGTTAATACTTCGAAATTATCCTCAATTTTGTTACATTGCTTCCGTACATACTCTAGTATCTTCTCCAGCATCAAGCCTGCATAAGCAACTCTAAAAATTCTAACACTACTTTGACAGGAGGCGATAGGCATTACAATGGAGCCAGCTCTGCCAGATTTATTCTTTTGGTTCACTAAAGAATCGTGATACACAGTACTGTGGTTATCAGTATTAATGATCCTAAGCCTTACATCTCGTCTGGTCTTCTCTATTGTTCGTTCTTCTGATACTCCTTACATGTGGTTCAGTGTTGATCAGTGTACAACCAGTCTGGGCAATTGTCTCGTTGGACCGTTAAGGACTGCATAGCCGCTGCTTTACCTTGCTAGATTACTGGCGTTCACACCCTTGAATGAAATAAACAAATATATATATATATATATATTCAATATTCATCGTAATGGACATCTAGCGGGCTACAAATAATATCGCCAATTCTGAAGAGCTACACCAGAGTGAAGTGCTTAAAATACCATTAAAGTAATTACATCACATCCCTTTTAGCTATTAAACTTCCCCGAGTAGAATTAGTTTACAACACTTATTGAAGCTGCAGATAATAAATGGAGATGTCTCCCATATACTCTGGCTCAAGTAAATTAATCACGATCATGAATCAAACATTGAATCACCTCTACATATCAAAATTCCAACAAAAATAGTCAAGGTAGAAAAGGATGCTTTAATAGAAGCAGTGCACAAATAGATCGAAGCGAGGGTCAATATAATGATTGCAAGTGGGCCATCTCCGTGCTGCTTAGATAAAGGAAAAGCAAGACAGGGCTGGGGGTTATCAAGATTCGGCAAATGAGGATATACAATAAAAAGGGCATCTGATCGACAGACGGGTAAACAAGTTACCAAGGCCGTTCGAGGTAGTTCAATAAGAAATGTTCAGGCCATCCAACTAAGACTTGATTTCGCTTCAATGATGTCTCGACGAAGTCTGGTTGTTCAGCACCTTTTCTTCAAATTCACGTAGAGAACTAAATACCATCTTCTGTCTGATATGAAGGATCATTTAGTCCAGAAAAAGGTCTTCGTTTCTTGCCAGAAATCCGGAAGTTTCTAAACAGATAAACTAGGAAGACATGTTCCAACCTAGACACAACTCTCACCGACTCTGACGAGCCAACGAAGTCGGTCTAGTCGGGCGCTCAGAACCGGCTATTTCGATTTCAGGAGCTCCTGAAGATGACAATCACATAACCACGAACCTACAATTAATTACGATTGGAATCGTTCTTGGGGTAGTTACAACTGGGATAGCGAGTTTCTTCGGGAATGTTAAATTCAAGGAATGGAAAAAGACGCGTACTAAGGTGAGGAGGCTTTTGATTATTGGTAGCTGGCCTTAGGTTAACCATTTTACAGGCACAGCAGAGGGATCTGATTGAATTAGGCTTTCGTGTAGGGACACAGATGAGGACACCTCCCCGGCATACAATGCAGAACAAGTGCAGGTTATGATTGCTGATTTGAAGGCGGGTCGCACAAGCCATGTTGGTGATGATGATGACTATGAGGTAGTTTCAATAGAAAAGTGATTATGAATATCGCATCCTCTAGGTCTGTTCCTCGTTTCTTACAATCTTGCAGCCAAATTATTTGTATCCCTTGAAGACCAGATCTATGATAGTGCGAAACTAATTACTTGAAACTGTTGGCAAGCACATTTGGACGGGATCAACCTAACGCGTAGAAGAAGAAATTAGCACGATGAGCTGGCACTGCAAACTGCTGCCAACAATCTCAATTTGCACATGAGATTTTCCCACCCAGAATAGCTGGTAGGATATTAGATATTCAATGGCTCGCTCCCTGGTGGACTGCGCTCAACGATATCGAACCCCTTGATGCTTTTCCACACGATCTTGAAAAACGTTAAGAATCTCTACTAGGAATTCAGTCTTGCTCGATATTCATACAATCTTGACATATTTCGTGCTGCAAAAATTATTTTCCCACCGCGGGAAGAAAAGGGTAACATCACTCCTTCCTCAGTGCTGTTCAATCTCGCGGACGTTCCTTCCATTCGAGCTTCGCAGACTAAGAGCTCTCTCGAAAACTATTTCTCTCTCATCTAGTTCCACTTCTAATCGCTACCCATCATTCATCACCCACAGTATACTATCTCGCCATTATAAATACATCCCATCATTCGTATTCATTCATATATCCATCATGAGGGACACGGGTGGAAGGAGCTCCCAAGAGCCATCCCCCAACTTCACATATCCAGGGCCTATTGCACAAGCAAAGGAGGTAGATCCAAGAGACTTATATTTCAATCAAGACTCCCAGAAAAAGCCTCAATCCACTGAGCCATATCGTCTCTCAGACGTCACACGCTCGGCCGATCTCGATCCAATACACCAGGTAAAGACGATCCATTTACCTCCATCCGCGATTTATAACACCCTCTATGCTCCGGAAAGGGAAAATGGGGCTATATATAATCTGCCAATGTGCACATATCAGGGTAGTTTTAATGCGCCGGGACCATCGAGAATGTATCGGTATCTTGCTCCCAAGCCTTATGTCACCCCTTACTCCCCCAGAATAGCAGGTGCACGCCTAAACCCACCAATCGACCCAGCCCCGGTCAATCTCAACGTATTGGCACCTCTAACAACGAATCACCCACCTTTGGTAAATTATGAAAACCCTTATACCGCCGGGAAAGGAGACATGGCGATGTTCAATCCACCAATGTACACAAACCGGAGAAATTTCAGCGCACCGGGATCTTCAACGATGCACCGAGGACTTCCCGCGTATGGTTCCACCTTCTGCACTCCCCAAAAAGGCAATCATCAATCAGTTTTCAATCCACAAACTTACACGTACGGGTCCCATATACCTGGACCATCAACAATGTACTCGCCACCTGCTCCCGGCCTTATATCCACTCTCCCACCGGCCATCCAGTTCGCGACTATTATAACACTTTCTACCCCCAAATAGACAACAGTAATCCAGCTGGTGATCCACAAACTTTCACGCACCAAGGAGGTATTAACCAACCAGCATACGCAGCAATATACCGTTCACCTCCTGTGCTTGATGGCCACCCTCACGGTCCCCCAAAAGAAATTGGCGAGGAGCCCTCTGTTCCATTGAGGTGCGAAAGTTCGTTGGACCCCAATCCACCAGCACCTCCATCAGTGTACCCTTCACCTCCTGCGCCCCTCAACGGCTCATACACCTCTCAAACAAGCGACAATGAGCCGATCATTGATCCACCTAATGATACTGACCATAAAAGCCCGAACATCAAAGGCGAGCGATCACCCCCCCAAAGTCCGGTCATTAGAATAAAGCGAAAGTATACTCGACGCAAACCATACGAAAGTCCCTCAGACTTAAAGCCGAACATCAAGAGCGAACCATCCTCGCCCGCACCGAATTCTCCAATAATTAAAACAAAACGCAAGTATCTCCAACGCAAAGCCAAGGTCCAGTGTGAGATGAGGTTGAAGGCAATAAAGGAGGAAAGCTTATCACCTCCTTCAGAAGAGGAGAGCCTATCGCCTCCCTTAAAAGAGGAGAATACTTCGCTGGCGGGTGTGCATATGGAGGAGAAGAAATGCGTGTATTCAGGACCGTACAGTTGTTTCATAGAGGGCGGAAAAGAAAATGGTAATGTGGAAAGGGGGTGTAAAGAGCATGGGATAGGTGAGGGGTTGGGTTTATATGGAGAGTGGTTAAAGGATGTCATGAGAGGGGAGGAGGATGTGGAGAAATTGAAGGTAGAGGGTTGGAATGGTGAAGATCATTGTGTAGAAAATGAGTATACGCTGGAGGATTGGTTGGATTTGGAGGTTGTTCAGAGGGGTGACTTTTGATCTTTGAGGTAGGGGTAGAGGAGTTAGATTGCTGGAATGGTGGTGTATTGAAGGGAAGGGTGGAGTTAGGTATGTGGTTTGCGCTCTGGAAGAATCGATTAATCGTTGAATACTATCGAGGTGACACGGGGAGGGGGGTTGCGAACCTTCATGTTGTGAGCAGGGATGAATGAATGAAGATTATCTGGCAAGGATGCGTCAGTCCAGCTGGAGCATCAATCCTAGCAATCCACATTCTCAAGACCATAAATCTCCGTAGGAACTGCCAAGAGATGCCCATATTTCTCCGCTAATGCTGCTATTATACAATTGGGCCCTTTTATGTTCTAAATGCTGACCCCGATCTGAAAACACCGCTGCTGCTTTTCCGTTCCTTCCGATTCTGATCAGAATCGAGATTTATATCCAGAAGTTGTCGATTCGCACCTTGAAGTACCGCGAGGCACTTTCCTCTTTCAGCTCCTGCTTCATCAGCCCAGAATGTTCAATATGTGCAGATATATAAGCAGAGCTTTCTCCGTTATCCGCCACTTTTCCAAGCTGAGGTTAGTCTTCAGACTTGACTTTAGCCTTAGGGCTTGAGTCTTCTTCGGCATGTCCCTCCATCGCATTATCTCCATCACCATTCCTCTCCACCTTAGGTCGGGCACTTTCACCTCTCTCACTCTCCGACCCATTCTTAGCTTCCCAATCATCCAACATCCGCTCCACCTTGCTCCCCCACACCTCCTCCCCCTTCACCAGATCAGAGTACTCTAGCACATTCGCGCCTCCGATCTCAAACTCGCCTTGTCTTGTGCGCTCTAACTCCGCCATGAGCGCGGCTGAGTTTACGGCGGTGCCGAGGTCGTGGCAAAGACTGCGGACGTAGAACCCGCTGGTTACTGTCATGCGGAGTTTGGCTGCGGGGGGACCTTTGGCTGGTGTGGGCTGGGCTGAGGTGAGTGGGGATTCTGTGGTAGATTGTGGGGTTGGGTCGGCTTGTGCTGATGTATTTGATTGCAGGGCAGTGTCAGGTTGCGCTTCTCCATCGACTTGAAGACGCTCATCCGCTGCTTCAGATTGGATCGTTGGATTAGTGGCTGGAGAAGGTGGCGCGAGACCACCTGACATAACTGTTTCTTGTGGATCAATGGTAGATCTTTGTTTTGAAGTTGGTCGTTCGATGACGAGATCGTCTTGGCTTTCGCTGAGTTTTCGTTTTTTGCTCTCGAAATCTGCTAAGGGGTCGTCGTTTTTAGATGGCTCCGCTCGTTGCGCAGGCATCGCATTCTCCTGCTTCCACATCTTCTGTGCAACGTTGATCTCCGCGTGACCTGCCTCGTTGTTGGGCGCAACATGCTCATGTTGACCACCCTCCATCCACTCCAGTAATTCCAATTCCAGCACCTCAACTTCCCTTCGTTGAATCTCCTTCGGTGGTTCTTTGCCCTCGCGCGCATATTCATACAATGGCTTCCCGTTCATCTTCAACGCGGAGAACAACGGAGGCAATTGCATGAACTTGCCTCGGAACTGACCAAGTGCCTTCTCCACCATGTCTCTAGTAATATGCTCGTACGGCGCTCGGCGCAAGACCTTACCAACACGGTCATAGCTATCAGTGCTCGTCCCGAACAGCACAACCGCCTCATATGTCTTAGTGCACAGTAGGAAGTTTGACAGTGCTTTCGTTCCCTTTCCAATACCTGTAATTAGCACGCCTGTCGCCAATGGGTCCAGTGTTCCACCATGGCCAATCTTCACTTTGTTGCCTTTGTTCCTTCGCCGTTGGCGCTGGTTGTGGTTTTCTCGCGCGATGCGAGCTTTCTCTGCAGCGAGAGCGGGAGCAAAGAGTTCGGAGGGGTTAAATTGGTGTTCCATGTCTCGGAGGACTTGTGCTGAGGAGATCATGGTGGGCTTGTTGACGGCTGGGGCTGGTTAGTTGGGCTTAGCCTTCGACTGGGGATGGGCCTGGGGCCCTATGAAAGGTACATACCAAAGACGCCCTCCATGATTTTACCCATTTTGATTGCCCTCCACAGGCTTCGAGAAGGCATTCGTTGGGCAAACGGGACTGCACAGACTTGACGTGGTATGAATGTGCCGTGAATCGTGATACATTCGATGAGCAGGCTGCCTAGGTCTACGGAGCTTCAAGTCAGTATGAAAATACCGAGAATCTTGATAAATTCATAGAATATATCCTATGTACATACATCCGTCTTTATATGGTTCGTGGGTTGTTGCATCCAACTTGATGTCGTATTCACCTCATGTCGTCGCGAGAGGAAAATAAATCTTCGGAGATAAAGAGCAAGGGGCCTTTATCTTAGCGCCAACTTTATTTTGTGCATTTGGCGATAAATTAAAGACATATCACGTGATTAAATTATCGCGCTAGTGCTAGTGCGGCCCTAGAGGTATTTAAAGTCTTCTCAGCTCCGGAAAAACTTAACTCCGAAAAATCACAACCGGCCCGACCTTTTCTCCGGCCGTCCCCCTACCGCCTCCTCCTAGCATCCTCATTCTTTCAGACGATCTGACACAATGGCGAGCGACCCCCTCCTCATCGATGTGATTGTATTGGATGAGTCTAGACAATCCAGGAGCCTCCTCGAAAATGGTGTTTACGGACCTTTTTTAATCTGTGGCGAATCAGATAATGACGGTAAGAATGCCCGGCGCGATCTGAACTATGAATCCCTACTGACCAAGGCCAGTCATTGAGTTCGCGGCGACCCGTTACCACTTCGATTCCCAGAATATCTGGGCCGAGGGTGATGGCGTCGGCTGCTATAATCTTCGTCCTGCTCCCCAATATGCTACGTTGTTTCAGACAATGAAAGACGGCATCCAGATCCTTCAGCTGGCCGCTAATGTGTCGCTTCAGAATGACACATTGACCACCGGCGAACTCCTCCTCGAAGTGGCTCAGCTTATAGGGACTGGGATTACGCGTGTTGAACTCGAACGCCGTATCGACCAGAATGCTGCTTTTCTGCTTGTTTCAATGCACGAGGCACATTGGCAGGGGCTTCAAGCCACTAGCTTTTTTATCGATCTCGCTTCCTATTTTCCGGTATGTATCTGTGGGCTTCGCCGTCTTCGTTTTGCTAATGTTTGTAGCAAATTTGGCACGATGTCCGTGAAGCCCTTGACAAGACATTGGAGCTTCCCACCCATAGCCAGACGGCCTACCCTGTTGCCAGCCCAGCTCGGTCTCATTCTCCAGCCGCCCAGTCCGGTTACCCACCTCTCGAGATGCTCCTCTTTCTCATCACTAAGCGAAAGCATAATGATAGTAAGCGAAAGGAACGGCCGTTTCGCTTCACCAGCCTCACCAGTTTGATTAATCGCGTTTGCTCGGTTCGCTCTCGATACTTCCACGACCCAGACTGGCAACTAGGCGACCACCGCTTTTCACAATACATCATCCGGTACCACGCCGATCGCTTGATTCGGGAATTGGGAGACGATCCGCAGTACGAGAAGTTGGTGATGGATCTCAAAAAACCCCCCAAACTGGATGATGATGAGGAAAAGAGAAAGCAGGATCTAGTCTACAAAGAGATCAGAGATATGAAGGAAATCCGATTTCGCAACCCGAATCGCCGTCGTACTGGGAAGTCCATTGCTGCGAGCTCTGGTCTCGGTCCCGCACTACCAGGCCCCTCTGGCACCCATGGATTCACTGCCGGTGCACAGGGTGAAAGTTGGCGCCCCTCTGATATCTTTCGACAAGCAAGCGCCGATGCTGCTCGGAGTGAATACAACCAAAGCTTGGATGAGGGTTCAGTTGTCGGCACTTCAGTTAGCGAGTCCGTCGGCCCATTAGCTGCTCGATACGGCAAGCCTAAGGGTTCATGTGGTGTCTCAGATGTTGAGACGGGTGACTACGAGGACGAGGTGAACAGCACTGAGTTCGATTACAGCTTACTCAACCTGGAACCACGTAACATGACGCGGACGGAGTTTCAACAGCGCCTAAGCGACAGGTCAGGCTTATCTATTGAGCATTTCGTGGCGCACGTTGAGGCTTTGGGGGAGAAGAGCCGTAAGCCAATTCGTCCTTTCTAAGGAATAGCATGTGGGATCTGGGTTCTGGCGTTGGGATGTACACTAATTCACTTTGATGCGGATACGATTCGTCAAGGGCGTTTTATGAGGCATGGGGCATTGTGACACGAATACCAAGAAATGGGACATTGCGTGGCGTTTGGGATGGCATTTGCGGTGGATCATTAGTTTAGTGATCGTTTAATACCTCCAATCAAAAGTCTCGATATTATAAATACCTTGGGTGAAAATTTTGTGAAGGGTGAAAAATACATGCCTGAGCCTTTTAATTCACTACATTATAATTGTCTAACCCAATATCACACATTCAAATGCCAAGTTTTCAAGGTTCCAAGTCGGGTCATAATTTATTTCCCCATTGTTTGACTTACATTAGCACATTCAGAAGTCGAATTTTCAGCCGCTCTTCATCTGGGGTTTAAATGTATCAGAGCTTGTTACACATTTAAACTTCAACCTTTCAAGCAATTAAGCCATTAATTTAGTCCCTCCAAGGCCAAAGCTTGAATGTCTAAACTCCATGGACACAATCAGGCCTCCAAATTCAGAAAATCTAAATCCTCTATTGAAAGTATCACTAATTATTGCAAATTCAGGAAAGGTGCAACCAAGTCTTTAAATTATGGCTCCAAAATATCTCTAATTGTGTAGGCTATTGTAGTAAGAGTCGTGGCCACTGCTCGTCGCACACCTTAGCGAAAATTCATTATATTTTTAAAAATTCATTAAACACTCAACTTAAGAGCTCTATAGCTAGAAATTTAATTAATAGTAGCTAGACCTCGTACTTTAATTACGTCTTCAATTTTACAGGTCAATTGTTCCGTATAGTGGCGGTAGTCACGTGGATTCACCTGGTCCCAAAGTTTCTGAATTACCTCCATCAATCCCTCCTTAGTTCTAGGCTTATACGGCATCTTATTCAATTCGCCTTTCATCCACCTCCAGACCTTCTCAATAGGGTTCAAATCAGGGGAGGAAGGAGGCCAATTGAATCCGCGGACGCCATGCTCTAGACGTGGAAGACGGGCATAGCCTTTATGCACTTTGGACCCATCCTCCATAAATATATAATCTGGACCAAGGGTCTCAAATAGTGGGAACACTACAGGCTGTAATACCTGTTGAAGGTACGCTTTGGAGCATATACCTTTTCGTCCTGGGAGCTTCTCCATAAAAATTAATGGAGACTTATAGTCCCAACCTAGTGCTCCCCAAATCATGACTGAAAACCGTCCAGATCTATAAATAGACTTTATACAGTCTGGACAGCGCTTCTCATCCACCCTACGAGTTATCCAGACTCTACCATCCTTCCCAATATCAAAGGAAGCTTCATCGCTCCAGACAACCTGTCTCCAGTCCCCTCCTTGTCTACCATCATCCCTATGAGCGGCATAGTCCGTTGTACCCCACCACCGATGCTCCAAAGCGAATCCCAACCTCTTCTTAGCTTGTATGTAGGATATATAGGGTCGGGGGCATGCAATGCAGCGTCGGTAGCCATGCTTTCGAAGTTCCCGCCGAATTGTACGCGCAGAGGCTTCTAGACCTAGCTGTAGGCGGACCTGCTGAAAAGACAGTCTACGCGTCGTGTAGTTATTCGCGATATGTCTTATAATTTGACGAATTGTCCGGATATTGAGTAATGTACAA
>Ga0182030_10002146_pt1 | contig 41722 bp, 29 predicted proteins | sample 812S3MmetaG_FD_121299 | JGI IMG/M metagenome (GOLD analysis project Ga0182030, IMG submission 121299) | Permafrost microbial communities from Stordalen Mire, Sweden - 812S3M metaG (Illumina Assembly) | ecosystem: Environmental > Terrestrial > Soil > Wetlands > Permafrost | place: Sweden...
AAGCATCAGCGTGCGCGTGTCGGTTTTGATGGCCTTGCGGCCCAATTTCCGCGCGCCCCATGAGGCGATCTTTGCCTCCAGGAGTGAAAGATTCATCTTCGAGTGATCTGCCACGGGAGAACTCCTTCGTTTGCAGGTGAGAGGTGGTTGCGTGCCTGGCGAAAGGCGCGGAACAAAGATCGTTTGATCCGCCAGCGGCGCCCGGCAATTTCTTCCTGTCTCCCCTTATAACGAGATCAAGCTTAATCTTCGGCAAACCGTCCGCAAAATGCTCTACGATGAAGGGCAATGGAGGATGGATCGAAGATGGGGCGAGTTGTGATGGGAGTCTTCGTGGCGATTGTGCTGGCGATCGTGCTGGTGCCGGTGGCGGTGCTGGGCTGGCTGCGGTTCGGCGCGGCGCCTGTCGCGGTGAGCGATCCGCCGTTTCCCTTCGAGGGGCAGATTGCCGGGTTTGCGCTCAATGCGCGCATCCATCGCGAGATGGTGAAGACGCCGCCCATCCAGGCCGATGGAGACACCCTGGTGGCTGGCGCCGATCTTTACAACGACCACTGCGCGGGCTGCCATGGCCTGTACGGCAAGCCGTCGCCGATGGGTGCGCGCATGTATCCCGATGCGCCGCAACTGTGGGAGAAGCACCGTCAAGGGAACGCGGTTGGGGTGAGCGACGACCCGCCGGGCGAGACCTGTTGGAAGGTGGCCAACGGGATTCGGCTGACCGGAATGCCGTCGTTCAAGGGCGTGCTGACCGACACCGAGATGTGGCAGGTGAGCCTGCTGCTGGCTAACGCCGACAAGCCGCTGCCCCCGGCGGCGGTGTTCATGCTGCGCGGCGAACAGATGGCCCCGGCTACCCCGGCTGCTCTGGCTGCTCCGGCTGCGGCGAAGTAAATCCGAGGGCGCTTGCCGGCCGCCGCTGGCGCACAGGGCGCTGGCGCGCGGCCGGGGAGCAAATTCGCCGGGCGGTTTGGCGCGCATTGGTAGAATCGGAAGTATGCCGCTGACTCGCCAACAGGCTCTCGATTATTTCCACTCCCCCGACCTGGTCGGACTGGGGTTTGAGGCCGATGCCCTGCGCCGCCGCCTGCACCCCGAGGGCGTCGTCACCTACATCATCGACCGCAACATCAACTACACCAACTTCTGCACCGAGTACTGCACCTTCTGCGCCTTTTACCGGCCGCTCAACGGGCCAAAGTCGGACGAAGGCTACATCCTCGACTTCGAAACAATCTACGAGAAGATCGCCGAGACGCTGGAGATGGGCGGCACCGGCGTGCTGATGCAGGGCGGCATTCATCCCGACCTGAAGATCGACTGGTTCGAGCGGCTTTTCAGCGGCATCAAGCAGCGTTTTCCGCAGATCTGGCTGCATTGCCTGACGGCTTCGGAGATTCTGGCCATCGCCAAATACTCTGACCTGCCGTTGCGCGACACCATCGTCCGGCTGAGGGACGCGGGCCTCGACTCCATCCCCGGCGGGGGCGCGGAGATTCTTGACGACGATGTGCGCCGGCGCATTGCGCGGCTCAAGTGCAACACGGAAGACTGGGTCAGCGTGCATCGCGCCGCGCACCAACTGGGGATGAGGACCACGGCCACCATGATGTTCGGCGTGGGCGAGAGCTTCGAGCAGCGCGTGAACCATTTCGAAGTGGTGCGCCGCCTGCAGGAAGAGACGGGCGGATTCACGGCCTTCATTCCCTGGAGCTTTCAGCCGCACAACACCGCCCTGGGCGGCCGCGGCTGGGAAGAAGCGACGAGCGTTGAGTACCTGAAGGTGCTGGCCATCTCCCGGCTCTACCTGGACAACATCGAGAACGTGCAGGCCAGTTGGGTGACGCAGGGGTTGAAGGTGCTGGAACTGGGCCTCCACTTCGGTGGCAACGACGTGGGCTCGGTGATGCTCGAGGAGAACGTGGTGCGGGCCGCTGGAACGTCGAATTGCACGACCGAAGAGGAACTCCGCCGCATCATCCGCGACGCCGGCTTCAAGCCCGTCCAGCGCGACACGCTTTACCGGACGATGTTCTTGAGCTGATGGCTTCGGGATTGCCGATTCCAGGCAGGCGGGAAGGCATGAGCAGAGCAAAACCAGGGGCGCGCATCCCTAAACCGCCTCCGCTAGAGCGGCTTTGACCTGACTGTTTGCGGTCGAGAAGGACATCTTCGGTCTCCCACCCTTTGCGCGAAGAACGCACAAAGGATGGGGCACCCAGCGATGTCTCTGACGGCATGATTTCGTATTTCTGGTTCGTACGATCCCAGGTCCCAAAATCGAGACCTGGGGCACCCACAATGGGTACAACCGCAAGCGGTCAGAGACCTAAAGTACTCCAGTTGCAGATCGTCTTTGCGGAGGGAGCAGGGGGTTTCAGCACCCTGAAAAGTTGCGCCAGTTGCAGATCCTCTTTGCGGAGGGAGCAGCGGGCTTCAGCCCCCTGAAAAGCTGCCGAAACAACAGGGCCTTTAGGCCCGGAACAGGGAAATCCGAAGCAAATACAACTGTAGTACTAAAGCGGATACCGCTCCAACTGAATGCAATGGCGGGCGACGGCGCGGCTCAAGGTGACCGCATCGGCGGGGATAAAGCGCGCCAGCCGGCGCAGAATGGCCAGTTGCGTCCGTAGCAGATCGCCTTCCGAGCAGGCCGCGAGCACGCGCCGCGCCGTCTGCTCCCCCAGGGCCATGGCCTCGTCGGCCAGCAATCCAGTCATGCTCGCGGCGGCTTGGGCTGGAATTGTTCCGGCTGAGCCGCCGTCGCCTCCGGCCAGCTTGCGGGCGCGCAAGAGAGCCGACTCGAGCGCGTAGACCTGCGTGATGAAAACGGCCAGGTCGGCCATGACTTCCTGCTGCTCCTGCAAGCCGGTCATAAACCGTTGGCTAGAGACGCCGGCGGCAAAGAGGGCAATCTTTTTCACCGAGGCCAGGGCTCCGGCCTCCCGCGCCAGGTGTTCGTCCGCGGCCGGGGCGGCGTCGAAGCTGGGCGGCTGCATCAGTTCGTCCATCAGTTTTTTGATGGCCGGAAGCAGCGGAAGCTCGCCGCTCATGGCGCGTTTCATCAGCCAGCCGGTGATGATCAGCGTGTTGATTTCATTGGTTCCCTCGAAGATCCGGTTGATGCGCGCGTCGCGGTAGTAGCGCTCCGCCGGGTACGGCTCGACGAAGCCGTACCCGCCCATGGTGGCCACCAGTTCGTCGGCCACCAGGCTCAGCATCTCCGAGCCGTAGACCTTGAGAATCGAGCACTCGACGGCGTACTCCGCGAAGGATGCGGGAGCATCGCCGCGGCGCTGGGTTTCGCGCTGCTCGCCAGCCTGCCCGGGGCCGGGATGCGCCAGGCGCGCATCGATCATGCCCACCGTCCGGTAGGCCATGCTCTCGGCGGCGTAAAGCCGCGCCGCGCTCAGGGAAATCTTCCGCTGGATGAGCCCGAACTCGGCGATCGGTTTGCCGAAGGCCCGGCGCTCCTTGGCGTAGCGGATCATCTGGCCGAGCGCCTGACGCGCGCCGCCGATGCAGGCCACGCCCAGCTTGAAGCGGCCCACATTCAGCACGTTGAAGGCGATGTGGTGGCCTTTTCCGGCTTCGCCCAGCAGATTGGCGGCGGGAATCTTGCAGCCGTCCAGCACCAGCGGGCAGGTGGAAGCGCCGCGAATCCCCATCTTGCGCTCTTCGGCGCCCACGGTCAGGCCGGGGGTCGAGCGTTCGACGAGAAAAGCGGAAAACTTTTCGCCGCCGGAGACCGGATCAACGATTTTGGCGAACAGGGTATACAGGCTTGCGATGCCGCCGTTGGTCAGCCATTGCTTCTCGCCGTCGAGCGTGTAGAAGCTGCCGTCGGCCGACAGAGTTGCGCGGGTGCGGATATGCATCGCGTCCGAGCCGGAGCTGGCCTCCGACAATCCGTAGGCCCCGATCCACTCGCCTGAAGCCAGCCGGGGCAGGTAGCGCTGCTTCTGCTCTTCATTGCCGTACCAGACCAGCGGCAGCGTGGCGATGCCGACGTGAGAGCCGAAGGCCGTCGAGAAGCTGGCCAGCACCGACAGGTGGTCGGTGAGCAGCGCCGAGCTGGTCTTGTCCATGCCCATGCCGCCGTACTCCTCGGGAACGTCCACGGCGGTGAAGCCCAGTTCGCCCGCCTTGCGCAGCAAAGCTTCCATCACGCCCGGCTCTTTGGCTTCGATGGCCGCCGCGCGGGGAAGAATCTCATTGCGGGCAAACTCGGCGGCCGTCGCGACCGTCTGGCGCTGCTCTTCGTTCACGTCTTCGAGGGTGAAGACCTCGGCGGGGGTGCGGGTTTCCACAAGAAAGCTGCCACCCGCGGCGGCCACAATCAAAGAAAGCGGGGATGCCGGCATTTGAAAATTTTCCTCCAAGGGCAAAGCCCACCTTACGACATGGACTCGAACAACGGCAAGAGCACGCAGGCGGCTGCTAGTGGTATGTCCCAGGCAGATCATCGTTTATCGGACTTGAAGGGTACGGGCTTTAGCCCGTACGTAAAATCTGCAAAATCAACAGGGCTTTAGCCTCCGAGGGAATCCCGTTCAACCCAGCCTGACGCGTTGTGGCGTGCTGACAACAGACGCAATGATTGAGACACACCACCAGCTCTGGCATGAAATTCCATCGCTTCCCCCGCGCAATGCGGCCGTCAAAATGCGGCAATTCGCGCCCGGTTCAGGGCCGCGCCCGGTGCGGCTCATCTTGCGGCGTCCAAGGCGTTTGTGGTAATTCTTGATAGGCGAAGGAATCCGCCTTTCAAGCGCCTTCCGAAATGGAACGGCTGATGACTCCTACGGAAACGCAGGGGTTTTTCTTTGCCCCTGCGCCACTCTCAAAAGATGAGGCATGATGGACAACTATCTCGAGCTTCCTATTGGCGATAAAATTCCGGAGATCGTCACCACAGTCATTGAGATTCCGCTCGACGGAGTCAACAAATACGAGTACGACAAACAGTTGCACGTCTTCAAGCTGGATAGGAACCTGCATTCTCCGGTCCATTACCCGGGCGATTACGGCTTTGTTCCGCAGACCCTGGCCGAGGATGGCGATCCGCTGGACATTCTGATTCTGGGGGATTCTCCGACATTTCCCGGCTGTATCTACACGGTGAGGCCGATCGGAATGTTCGAGATGGTGGATCAGGGAACTCCGGACGAGAAGATTCTCGCTTATGCCACGGGCAATCCGCGCTTCAAGGGCGTCGAAAGCTATACGGAAGTACCGCCCCATATTCTGCTTGAAGTCGAGCACTTCTTCTCGATTTACAAGGATATGGAAGGCAAGCGGACCAAGGTGCTGGGCTGGAAGGATCGCGACGCGGCGCGCGAGACGATTCTATCGTGCCACAAGCGTTACCTGGACAACCTCGCCAGCTAGGGCCGCCCGCCGGGGTAGTGTGAACAGGCCCTGGCTTCTCCCCATGAAAGAGGCTCAGCCGCGATGGCGCTATCTTTCTCCCAACGCGAGCCGGCTCGTGAGTATCTGAGCTGCGTGGAGCGCGAGGAGGAAGCGGGGCGCCTTGAAGCCCAGGCGAAGGCGCGAAAATCCGCGCTGGTATTCGGGCCGGAAGGCGGCGGCAAATCGCGTCTGTTGCGAGCATTTGCCCGAAGTCAGCCGCTTGCGCTCTATGTGGCGCAGATGCGATCGCCGCGGGAAATCCTTCTCGCGTTGCTCGACGCATTGCATTCAGCCGATGAAGCAATCAAGGCGCCAGCCAACATCGGCACTCTATCTTCCTCGTCTTTGAAGGGCATCGTGCACCGGGCCCTGGATGTCCGGCCGTTTCTGATGGTGCTCGACCATCTGGATGCTCCGTCGCGCGTGGTCAGCGGCATGGTCAAGGATCTCCACTATTTCGGCCGCACGCCGGTGATCTTTGCCTCGCGGTCTCCGCACATGGAGGATATTGGAGCGCTTCGCCCCTTGTGCGCGCTCAAATCGGAGCGCATCGAGATCAGGAACCTTCCCCAGCAGGTGGCCGTGGAATTTGCCTGGCGCGAGGCGGACAAGGTCCAGTTAGGTGCTTCCAATCTGGAAACGATCCTGCCCTTGCTCGTTCAGTGGAGCGATGGAAATCCCGGCGCCATCCTGCAGATGCTGAAGATGGCGCATTTGCCGCAGTACCGGGCCGGCAATCAGATCAAAGCTCACGTTCTTTATCTCGATTACCGGATGGGCCGCCGCTAGTACCTTGACTTGGTGAATTCGTAATTGAACCACAGGCGTTCGGGTGCCCCAGGTCTCGCTTTTGAGACCTGGGAAACGACGAAATTAAGCGGTCAAGGTACTAGTGGTATGTCTCATGCAGATGATCGTTGATCCGTTTTGAAGGGTACGGGCTTTAGCCCGTACGTAAAGTCTGCAAAATCAACAGGGCTTTAGCCCCTGAGGGAATGCCGGTCTACCGGCCTCAACCTCTCCGAGGCGCTGAGAATGGATTCAATCATTGAGACACCACGCTCTAGCGGACACGAATTGCCCCGCCCTGTATCCTTGTTTCCGGGCGGCGCGCAATGCACGGAAATTTTCTCGCGCAGCTTTCCGTTTCAAGTTACGGGAGCGCTACATAACTCGGCTGCCACTTTCAGGAATTTGCTGTAAAACTCCGGGATCGTGTCCGGGCGCGATTTGAGCCTTGGCGCGGAAACAGCAAACGAGGTTTCGGCTTGAGCCGCGGCCGAGCATCATGAGCTGCCGCGGCGGCCGCTCTCCAGGCTTCTGCCCAGCACGTGATTCAGGATTCTCCAGGAGGGCGAAAGCCAATTCGGTTTTTCCCCGGAGTCTTTCTTGTTTTTTACAACTTCGAGCGCGATCTTCGATGCGATTTCAGGATGCGCGTCCAGCAGGCGCTCGACCTCGTCCTCCTGAACAAAGAGCGGCATTTCGGCGGCTCGCAGCAGGGCGGCCGCAATCTCTGGATACGCCTCCTCGGGACCGGAAAGGAAGCCGATCCGGGCAGCGGCAACCACGGTTGCGGGATCGCCGGCCGAAAGAAACCGGAGAAGGTCAGGCCAATCGCCCTGGGTAACATGGAGTTCGCTCAAAAGCTGAACGACGGCACGCTGGCGGCATCGGGCGGATGGGCCGTCGAGCGTGACGGCGGTCAAGCCGCGAATCGAGAGAATGGCGAACTGGCGGGCTGCTTCGGGCTGCTTTCGCAGGCTGTTCATGGCCTCCTGCCGGCACAGATCGTCTTCGAGCACCTGGAAGAGCAAGGGGATACTCTCGGGACGGCGAAACTCACCGAGTGCCACGGCGAGCCCCCCGGTCATGCGCTGCGCGGCCCCTTCGAGCAGGACCTCGAAAACCTCTTCGCAGTTCCAGCGCGCCAGTTCGCGGGCGGCGGCGCTGCGGACCGCGTCCTCGGCGAACACCACGGCGCTGTCCGGCGAGCGTTCGTAGTCTCTGAAATAGGCGATCAGAGTCTCGCGGGCTCCCAATCCGCCAAGCGCGCGCACGGCTCGGCAGCGGGGCAGTGCGATGGTTCTCGGCGAGCCCTTCAGTAAGAAGTCCGCAAGATGAGGAATGGCGGACGGTCCGCAGGCGATGAGCATATCCACGGCCAGGTCGCCCTCCTTGAGCGAATCGAGAGCGGCGATCAGCTGGCCGATCTGGGGCCCGGACATCTCTGCCAGCGGGTTCGTCACGCGCGCACCTCCCGCATGTTTGCTCTCTGCGATTGGATTGACTTGGCCATATCTTTCCTCCCTGAACCATCGCGCGGCGCTCGACTGCTCACACGCGATTTGCTTCCACTTGCGCCGCATGGACAGCCGGCAAGACTCCGGTCTCGAGTACGGCGATCAACGCATCGCGATCGGCGCCCGGGAGGGGCATCGCTTCAACCTGCCGAATGGTTTCACGCAGCGGGTAGGCATACTCCTTGAGTGCAATGCGGCCATCCTCCCATACCGCGTAGCAGGCGAGAGGACGCCCGGTCTTGGACTGGCCCAGACTGCCGGGATTCACGATGGTGGTCTGGCCGATGGTGCGCACAAAAGGGGTGTGCGTATGGCCGACGATCAGCACGTCGGTATCGATGCCCGCAACCTCTGCAATCCAGCGCTCCGACGGCTCCGGGCAATAGCCGAAAAGCGGGTCGGAAGGCGTGGAGTGAACCAGATGAAAGCGGGTCGAATTGACTTCAGTCTTCAGAAAAAGAGGAAGATCCCTCAGAAACTTCAGGTCTTCCTTCTTGCAGACCTCCAGGGTATAGCGGAGCGTCTCGGCCGCAAGCCTTTTGTAGGGCGGCGAGCACTGCGGATCGACGGAGAAACCCGCCGCGTGATCGTGGTTGCCGCGCACCGCAAGGGCGGCATGGCGCTTCACCCACTGGACGGTTTCATGCGGCCTTGGCCCGTAGTCCACCAGATCGCCGATGCACCAGAGCTGGTCGAAATCCTGCTCGGGCAGCGCTTCCAAGGCGGCCAGATTGGCGTGAAGATCGGAGACGATCGCAATTTTCACAAAGCCTCCAGTTTGTCTCCTGCGCGCGCCGAACGCCCGGAGCGTGCAGATTTCGCCGAGGTATTGGTGCGCGCAGGAGACTGCCCGCCGGCACCTCGCCAGAGGTCATCATCCGCTCGTCCATCTCCATCCCGGATAGGGCAGCAATTCGAGCGAACCCCTTCGCTCCGCGCACCGGCAGCGCCGACTTCTCAAGTTGCGATCGGGAATCGTGCCGGGATATGACACCGCAACAGGATTCCCTGCCAGGAGTCATCCTCTGTCCGGTCTATTGGATGGACAGCGTTTTACGGTGAACTCCGTCACCACTTCACAATAGACGCCCAGCGGAACCAGTTGTCAACGCCGGCAGGGCGCAGGTGTTGAATCGAAAACCAGGCTGGAAACCCAGCTGCGCTGGAAGACTCGCGCACGATTTTCCCAGGGAAAATGGGCAAATACGGCAAATTCATTTGCATTTCCCATCGTGTGAAAGATCTGCCGCGACCGAGTTTCGAGCGCGCAAATGCCGCGGATGGCCGCTCAGCAAGGCGAACGGACCGGAGCTGCGCGATCGTGCGTGGATAGGCCTGTGATTTGAATCACAGAACGGGGTGAATCAGGTCACTGCCCAGGCCTTTGCAAGGGGCGCAGACTCGGAATCCTACAGGCAGGAATCCCGAGCGGGGCAGTTCGGCGCAGGAGGCATTATGAGCTTTGCAGGCGGCTTGAAGACCATCGTGGTGGCCACGGACCTGGAAGGGCGTTCGGAGGCGGCTCTGGAATACGGTCGCAAGCTGGCGGCGGCCTACGGAGCCCGGATTGTGCTGGCCCATGGCATCGATCCGGTGGAATATGCGGCGGTGGATGCGATTCCCGGCCAGGTTCTGGAGGGGATGACGGAGCAGGCGCGCGCCGTGCTGGGCAAATTGTCCGCGGATCTGCTGCGGGATGGGATTCATAGTCACTCCGAGGTTCGCCAGGGCACGGTGGCGCAGATGCTGCTGAGTGTGGCAAGGCAATATGAGGCTGGGCTGATCGTCATCGGCACCAAAGGCATGGAGGGCGCCGGTCCGGTGATCGTGGGCGCCATCGCCGAGCAACTGGTGCGGCTTGCGCCGTGTCCGGTGTTGGCGGTGGCCGCGGACTGGAATGCCGGCGCCTGCCGTCCCACTCCAGGGGGGCCGGTGCTGTTGGCCGTGGAGCGGAACGAGGCGGCGTCCGCTTCGGTCGAGGCGGCCTATTCGCTGGCCCAGATCTTTCAGCGCCCGCTGCTGGTGCTTCATGCCCGCACGGCGGCCGAAGCCGCAGCCTCTGAAAATCCCTGCGCCGCCAGCCTGGAGGAATGGGGCATTCAAGCCGCCGGGCCGGTCGCGGTGCGTTGCATCGCCAAGGACGGACCTCCGGCCGAGGCGGTGGCCGCGGCAATCGCGGAGCATCGTCCCTGCATCCTGGTGGCCGGCGTCAAGCGGGCCAGCGACACTCAGGGGCCGCATGGCACGGTTTTTGCCCTGCTGTCCCGCTCGCGGGTTCCGGTTCTGTGCGTGCCGCCGGAGATGGTTTCCGCCGGCGGGAAGCCGGAGGCTGGCCTGCATCAGGCGACCCGATAGCGAGGGCTGCGCAGGAGCATCGTTTTCGTTTTTTGTGGAATTGGGCAGATGAGAAGAGAAATCCAGCCGCACGGACCCGCTTCTCCGATTTGTCCGGATGTGGTTGCGTTTGGAGCGATTTGCCGCCGATGAAATTCGATTCGCCGCCAACCCGGATCACCGAAACCGTTCGCTCTCAGGCGGCCGGCAGGAAGGTTGCAGCTTCGAGTCGCCACGGAAGCGGACTCTGGGCCAAAACAAAGGGAGAGGGAACCATGCAAGCTGAAGCAGGAGCGGGGCGCGTTGAATCTGTTCGGCCGCATTCTCTGGCGGAACTGCTGGAGTGCCCTCCGGAAACCGGCAATCTGCTCAGCGGGTCGGCCCAGTGCCTCAGCTTTAGCGCCGGGCAGGTTGTCTTTTGCCAGTCGGAGATTTGCCGGGGGCTCTATCTGGTGCTCTCGGGGCAGTTTATGCGCCGGAGCGAGCGGCTGGCTACGCGCCTGACGCTTTCCTCGGCCCGTGCTGGAGAGCTGGTGGAACTGTCGGCCGTTCTGGGGGACGGCCATCATACCTGCACGCTGGCCGCGCAGAGCGCAGGCTCGGTTCTGCTGTTTCCCATCGATGCGCTCACGCAGGCGTTTCAAAGCTATCCGGCGCTGCGGATGCGGCTGCTCGAGGAGTTGGCCCGCGAGGTCTCCCGCGCCTACCGCACCTGCTGCCTCAACCGGTCGATCAGGCATCGATGGGAAACGCCTTCGGAATAGTACTCCGAGGGGAAAAACTTTTGTCCGGAACAGTCTTTGCGTGAGGGTCTTGACCGGCCCGCCACGGGGATCAAGGGAAAATCCCTGTCTTGGCTCTGCTCAGATGCGTTATACTTCACTTTGTACAGCCGCGAGTCCATGGCCACATTTCATCCCCATCACCCTCCGGAAGATTGTGCCAATTGCGAGCATCGTCATCTGCGGATGTTCTGCGACCTCAGCCCCGAGGCGCTCGCCGATTACGACGGGATTGGTATCATGATGAGCCATGCCCGCGGAGCCAAGCTGTTCTCCGAGGGCGATCCGGCGCGGAATGTCTTTGTGATCTGTTTTGGACAGGTGAAGATCTCCTCCACCTCGCGCGACGGCAAGACCATGATCCTCAAGATCGCCGGCCCGGGAGACGTGATGGGCCTGAGTGCGGTGCTGGCCAATGTTCCCCATGAGGTGACTGCCGAGGCCGTCGAGCCCTGTCAGGTGAAAACCGTTCGCAAGCAGGAGTTCGTCGACTTCCTCTCGCGTCACGGCATCGCCAGCATGCACGCCGCGCAGGCGCTCTCGGCCGAGTACCTGACGGTTTTTCATGACGCCAAGCGTTTGGCGCTCTCCGGTTCGGCGGCAGGACGGCTGGCGCGCCTTTTGCTCGACTGGGGCCGGGCCTCGGCGAACGGAAAGCCGGAGATCCGCTTCACCATGGCGCTGACCCACGAGGAGATCGCCAACATGGCCGGCACCTCGCGCGAGACCGTCACCCGGCTGCTCAACCAGTTTCGCCGCGACCAATGGATCACCATCAAAGGCTCCAGCCTGACCATCGTCCAGCCCGACCAGCTTGAACGGCTGACGGCATAAATCCTTTCATTCTTCCGCTTTTTCATCCGCAAATCCTGCCATGAAAGATTGCTTCAATGGATTTTGCATGCGGCTTCCGGTTCCAGCCCCGGTTTTCACGGGCTGTCCGATCCGCCGCTGAGCTTCTCACGCCTTTTAAGAAATTCCGAAAAGTGGCCGATAAGATCAATAGCAGCTCGGAACTTTGGAGGTTTGCTCCAGAGCGGAGAACGGCCCATGCGCGCCCAGGTGGACGAACAATGCGTGATCAAGGCCAACTCCCAGTTTTGGGAGCAGATGCTGGCCATGACGCTGGATACTCTGCCGGCGTCGCAGGAATTCTGCGTGGGCGCCGGGCATGTGCTGGGCAGCGTGAATCTGAACGGCGTGTGGAAGGGGCGCATCGAGGTGCGCATGGCCGAGGGGCTAGCTTATCAGGCGACCGCGGCGATGATGATGCAGGCGGTCGAGACCGTGGGCGAGGCCGACACCCTGGACGCCACCAAAGAGATCGCCAATATGATCGCCGGCACCATCAAGTCCTCGCTGCCCCGGCCCTGCACCATGACCGTTCCCGAGTCGGCTGTCGAGGCCGAGGGGTTCTGCGGACCGCAATCAACGGAGGATACGCTGGTGGTGGTTTTCCGTCATGCGAGCGGAGACCTGATGGTGCGGATCTGGGAGCAGGAGTGTCCGTAGGGCAGGGACTGAGGGACTAGAAGCTATCTCATAAACCGGTTTTGAAAGGGCACGGCTTTAGCCGTGCCGCAAAATGCCCAATAAAACGGGGGGCTTTAGCCCCTGAGGGACGGTTTTCGGCATATTCGACTTTCACCACAGGCTGCTAAGCACCATTGCCGCCTTGATTGCCGCAGCGTGGAAGAATGAAGGAAAATTTCGCAGGCAGCAGCCACCAGTTTTTCTAGTTCCCAGTCCCTAGTGTAGGCCGCCGCAAATAGAGTCAATTTCAAACGGTCCCAAGTTCACATCGAATTGCCCCAAACCTTCCCTCAGAGGCTAAAGCCCCGCTCATTCAGGTCTTGTTCGTGGCACGACTGAAGTCGTGCCCTTTCAAAACATAAACGACCATCTGTGTGGTGGACACCACTAGTCCCTGTTCCCTATTCCCTTCTCCCTGTCTCTACCGGCACCACCGTCAGCCTGGCCGTGAGCACCACCAGCGAAGCCCACAGCGTGTCGGCGCCCAGCAGATGCGCCACCTGCACCCACAGCGGGGCCAGCAGCACCACATCCAGAACCCCCAGCGTGTAAACCGAAGCCAGCAGCACCAGCACCTGCGCGGAGAGGCGGCGATTATCCCAGTGTCCGGCGCCCGTCCCTGATTTTCCCTGGGTTCGGCCGGCGGGCCGCTGCGCGGCATAAAACAGCAGCCAGATGAGGAAGATGCTGGCCACGAACGCCACGGCCGGATGCATCCAGCGCCAGTGCACCAGCCAACCGCTGGTGGGAGAAAAATCCTGATTCAGCGCTTGGCCCAGCGAGGAGGCCGGGAAGAGCGTATCGCCGAGGGCGGCCAGCGAGCCGGTGACGCCCACAATCATCATCACGAAGATGCAGGCCGCGGCGCCGAAGGGAGCCACCAGGCGAACGCTGCCGCGGAGATAGCCCTTGCGGCGGCTCAGCAGGTGCGCGGTCAGAGTGAGCGAGGCCAGCAGCAGCAGCGTGTTGGCCAGGTGAAGCGCCAAAAAAGCCGGCCTCATCGGCGCTGGGCTCTGCGCCGTGTAGCCGAGCTTGACCAGCAGGGCGCCCAGAATCGCCTCGATCAGCGTGAAGGCCACCGAGGCCGCGGCCGCCAAGCGCGCCAGGTGGCCGCGCGGCGTGCTGCGCAATGTCCACGCCAGCAGGGCCACAACGGGGAAAAAGGCGAAGCCGCTCATGATGCGGTGGGTGTACTCGATCAGCGTGCTGGCGCTGGCCGAGTGCTGCACGATGGTGCCGTTGCACAACGGCCAGTGGCCTCCGCAGCCGGCTCCCGAGCCGGTGGCGCGCACCAGCGTGCCCCACAGAATGACGGCGATGAAGTAGACGAGCACCGCCCAGGCAAAGCGGCGCAGGGCGGGCGAGGGAAGAGGGCGGGCGTTGCGGGGCGCGGTGGCGGCAGAGTTCAAGGTTGGCTCCGGATGCGACTTACCAGTGTAGAACAGGCGGTGGCCGTTTGTTCGGCCGTTGAGCCATCTGGGTGCGCGGGACTGGCGTTCTGGAGTTCGCCAGCTTCGGCAGGCAATGAAAAGTCCTGGCTTGCCGCGCTGGCACAAGAGTTGCGCGGCGGAGCCAGGACTGAACGGGCAGCAACTCCGGGCTTACTCCCCCAGCAGCCGGACCACGTGGTTGACGATCATCAGATCCTCGGCGGGCGGAATGACGCGCACGGTGACCGGCGAGTTTTCGGCGGAGATGACGGCTTCGCCGCGGACGTTGTTGCGCTCGGGGTCGAGGACGATGCCCAACCCGCCCAGGCTCGAGCAGATCTCGGCGCGGGCGGCGATGTCGTTTTCGCCGATGCCCCCGGTGAAGACCAGCGTATCCAGTCCGTTCAACTCGGCCACATAACCGCCGATTACCTTGGCGACGGCCAGGGCGAACATGCTCACGGCCAGGCGCGCCTTGGCGTTGCCGGCGTTGATGGCGTCGCGCAGGTCGCGCATGTCGTTGGACAGCTCGCTCACGCCCAGCAGGCCGGACTTCTTGTTGGCCACGATCTCCAGCTGATCGGCAGCCTCGGCCGCGCTCTTGCCTTGCTCGGCAATTTTGCGCAGAATCAGCAGGAGCACGCCGGGATCGATGTCGCCGGTGCGCGTGCCGCTGATGAGGCCTCCGGTGGGAGTCAGACCCATCGTGGTGTCGATCCCCTCTCCGTTGCGGATGGCCGAGACCGATGCGCCGTTGCCCAGGTGCGCGACGATGAGCTTTTCCGGCACATGGGGCTGCAACTGGTAGACGATCGATTCGTAAGAGAGGCCGTGAAAACCACAGCGGCGCACGCCCATCGCGGCATACTCGGCGGGAATCGGCATACGGGTCACCACCTCGGGCATGTTGCGATGGAAGTAGGAGTCCGAGCAGGCGAAGTTGGGAACGCCGGGAAATAGCCCCAGCGCCTCGCGCATGATGTAGGCGCCGATGGGCGTATGCAGCGGCGCAAAGTTCTTGTAGCTCTCCATCAGGTCGATCATCGCGGGCGTTACGGGCAGGTTGGCCTGCAACGGAGGACCGGCGCAGACCATGCGATGGCCGATGGCCGCCGGAGCGGGAAAGTCCACGGAGTGGAGCGCGTCGGCCACCATCTTGAAAGCCACCGAGCGGTTGGGCAGCGGCGGCGTCTGATCGACCAGCTTTTTGCCTTCGGCGTTTTTGATCCAGAACTTGCCCAGATCGGTGCCGATGCCGTCGACCGCGCCCTCGAAAAGCCGGGTCCGCTGGCCGTCCGAGGCCTCGTAAACAGAAAACTTGATGGAAGAAGAACCGCTGTTCAACACCAGTACGGGCAAAGAAGCCATGAATGAATACCTCTTGGGTTGGGGCTGAAAGAATCAGCGAGTGATCGAGTGAACTGCTTAGGGTGTCCCGCCTTTGCCGCGCCCGCAGGCGTCCATCCTGGCCAGCAAATCCCTGGCCGGCAAATCCGCGTTCAGTGGGCCGTTGCTCGTCGTTTCGCTCACAAATTCACATCCCAGGAGCAAGTTCCAGTGTCATCTAAAGCCTAGCAGCCGCCCCGAAGGCTTTGGGTGATCGATGTCACAATCCGGTGCAATATCCCGCTCTTTTGCGCGAGTTGGCCTGCCCGCGCCGGGAGCACGCATCCTTTCCGAAAAGCGCCGCAGCCGCTCTAGAAATAGCGCTTGAGCTTGAGGATACGCGACTCGAAGCCGTACCAGAGCGCGGTGGCTACAGCCGTGGTGGCCACGAGGCGGAAGGCCACCACGGCCAGGTTGCCCGCCGTGCCGTAGCGGTCCATGCGCAGATCGAACCAGCCGAAGTAGATGAAGACCGAGACGTGCGTCATGTAAAGGCCGTAGCTGATGCGGCCATAGAAAGCCAGGGGGCCGCTGCGCAGTGTGGCGTTGACGGGATTGCGCGCGCCCGTGGAGGCGATCAGCGCCAGCACCGCGCCGGAAAATCCAACCGCCAGCGCGGAATCGAGCAGCGCGGTTCCACCGGCCACGGTGGCGGCGGCCGCAATGCCCGCAACCAACGCGCCCAGGCCGAGGGAGAGCCAGACGCGGCGGCCGAGCGGGACCGTATGCAGCCCCAGCGCCATCAGGCTGCCCAAGGCAATTCCGTCCAGGTGAATGAGCGTGTGGGTGGGCGTGAGCCAGGCGGGATGGAGGTGGCGCAACAGCGGCGAAACGAGCAGTGCGGAGAGCAGAACGGCACACAGCATCCAGGGCCGTCGCAGAAAGCGCACCAGCGGAGCCCAAAGGAAGTAATACTGTTCCTCGATGGCCAGCGCCCAGGTGGGCCCGAGGGCCGGAGGCAGCGTGAGATGGAAGAGATTCTGCACCAGGAAGAGATACGCCAGCCAGGGCGCGGCCTTGATGGCTTCGAGCACCGGAGGGCCGATGAACCAGGGTGCGTTGAGGTAAACCACCACCAGCAGCAGAATGTAGACGGGCCAGATGCGCAGTGCCCGGCGCGCGTGGAAGTTATGGAAGTAATGCGGCTTGTCCCGTGTCGTCAGCAGAATAGAAGTAATCAGGAAGCCGGAGAGAATAAAAAACAGGATGACCCCCGCCCATCCCCACAACGAGGCGTAACCGATCCATGTGCCCTGCAGGCGCGGATGGCAATGATAGAGGACCACCCACAGAATCGCCAGGCCGCGCAGGCCGTCGAGTTCCGGGAGGTACGAAGGGAGCCAGGTTGGGCGTTGGATGGGCAAGATAGCTTTGTTAGATGAGTGAGCGCAGTTAGCCGCGCTTGGCGCGAGTTAGTAAGTCAGCATTAGGTGATTCCCAAGTCTCGATATTGAAACCTGGGAAGATTCGCCGAACGCGCAGTCCATTATCCCGCGGCCAACTGCTTGGCCCGCTCGGTGGCGCGCATGACCGCCTTGATGAGCGTAACGCGCAGACCGCCTTCTTCGAGCTCCAGAATGCCGTCGATGGTGCAGCCGGCGGGGGTGGTCACGGCGTCCTTCAGCAGGGCCGGGTGGTAGCCGGTTTCGAGCACCATCTTGGCCGCGCCGAGCGTCGTTTGCGCAGCCAGCAAGGTGGCCGTGTCGCGCGGCAGGCCCACCTTCACGCCCGCCTCGGCCAGGGCTTCGATGATGATGTAGATGTAGGCCGGACCGGAGCCGGAGAGGCCCGTAACGGCGTCCATGTGCTTCTCGTCGACCACCACGGCGCGGCCCACGGTCTCGAAGATGCGCTTGGCCAGCTCCATCTGATCGTCGCGGACAAACCGTCCGCGGCAAAGAGCGGCGGCTCCGGCGCCCAGGGCGGCGGGGGTGTTCGGCATGGCGCGAATGACCGCGATCTCCATGCCCGTCATCTCCTCGATGGCGTGCGTTTTGACCGATGCCGCGAAGGAGACCAGCAACTTCGAGGGCGTCAGCGCGGGGAGAATCTCCTTCATCAGGGCCGGCACCTGGAAAGGCTTGACGCCGAGCAGGATCAGGTCGGCCTGGCGCACCGCCTCCAGGTTGTTGGTGGTCACGTCCACGCCCCACTGGATGCTCAGGGCCAGAGCCCGCTCGGCGTGGCCGACGGTAGCGTGAATCTGGTCGGGCGCAAAGAGGTTCTGCTTCAGAAAAGCCTGCAACAGGATGCCGCCCATCTTGCCCGCGCCGAGAACGGCTACGCGAACCTGGGGCAACTGCGCGGGTACATCGGTGGCCTCAACGGCTATCTCCGCCATGTCTTTATTTCCTTTGTCCTGGTTTTTGGATGAGTGCGGTGGTCGATCCTTCCAGAATACTCGCATCCTGCGCGCATCCCAACCCTTCTTGCGGACCGGGATGGATTTTTCACTTCGTTTGCGCGGCTTTCCGGCTCGCAATCCATGCGTCGATACTTCTGTTCAGCACATCGAGCGGCAAAGCGCCGAAGTCCAGCACCTGGTCATGAAAAGCGCGCAGGTCGAAGCTGCTTCCCAGAGCCGCCTTGGCCCGGTCGCGCAGCTCCAGAATCTTCAACTGGCCAATTTTATATGCCAGGGCCTGACCGGGCCACGCAATATAGCGGTCCACCTCGGTCTGGATGCTGGCCTCGTCGATGGACGAATGCTGGTGGAAATAATCGACCATCTGCTGGCGAGTCCAGTGCTCGGAGTGCACGCCGGTATCGACCACCAGGCGGATGGCGCGCCAGTCGTCGGCCTCCAGGCGGCCGTAATCGGAGTAGGAATCCTGGTAAAAGCCCGCATCCTTGCCCAAATGTTCGGCATAGAGGCCCCAGCCTTCGGTGTAGGCGGTGTACTGCTGGTACCTGCGGAAGGCGGGCACGTCGGTCAGCTCCTGGGCGATGGACAATTGCAGGTGGTGGCCGGGAATGCCCTCGTGGTAGGCGATGGCCTCGACGGCATAAAGGTTGCGGCTGGTGGCGTCGTAGGTGTTGATGAACAGGCGTCCGGGACGGCTGCCATCGGGTGCGCCGGTCTGGTAGTAGGCGGGCGCAGCGGTCTGTTCGAGGTAAGCCGGAACCGGGACGACTTCAAACTTCGCCTTGGGCAGACGGCCGAAAAGCTCGGGCAGTCTGGCCTGCATGGGCCCGAGATAGCCGCGATAGGCGTCCAGCAGAGCTGCGGCCGAGGCCGGATGCAGCTTGGAATTGGTCTTCAGGCTGGCGCGGAAACTCTTCAGGTCGGCAAAGCCCAGCTTCTGCGCGATGGCCAGCATCGCGTCCTCGTCCTTTTTCATTTCGTCCAGGCCGATCCGGTGAATCTGATCGGCGGTCAGATTGGTGGTGGTATTGCGGCGAATGAGAAAGGCATAGTACGCGGCCCCGTCGCTCAGCGCCCAGATGCCGGGCTCCGTGCGGCCGGCGGGAATGTAGCTGACCCTGAGAAAACGCGCAAAACGCTGGTAGGCGGGCAGGTCCTGCTTGCCGATGACGCCGAGCATCTCGTCCCGGATGCGCGCCTGCTCGGCGGGCGGGATGGCGGCCGGAAAGCTCTTCAGGGGCAGGGCCAGCGGCGAGTCCTCAGGCTTCTGATCGGCCAGCGCGTTCACCTCGTCGAGCGCCTTTTCGAGCAGGTATTTCGGCGGCACGCGATGGTCGTCCATGCCGATGGACATGTTGGTGGTCACCTGCTCGAAGGCCTTGGGCAGAGCGCGCAGCCGGGCGATCCAGTCGTCGTAATCCTTGACGGAGGCAAAGCTCAGCTCGGCCGCCAGTTGCGGATAGGTGTCGTAGATGCCCCCCATCTGGTCGACGGGCATCTCCCACTCCTTGAACTCCGCGGCCTCCTGGTCATCGGCGAACTCGAGCAGCAGCAGGTCGCGGCTGATGATTTCCTGCGCCGTGAACCCCGCCGGGTCGATGGCCGCCAATTGCATCAAGTAGTTCTGTTCGCGCGCCAGCCAATCGTTCTGCGCCTGGACGGACTCGTCGGTGATGCGGTCGTTATAACGCTTGTCGCCGATCTCCGAGGCAAACTCCGGCGAGTGCTCGAGGAAAGCCTGCCAATACTCGTCGCAAACGGCGCGAAGAGCCTGCCGGTTTCCTTCCACTGAAGAGGGCTGCGTCGGAGAGCCGGCCGGGGATTGAGCGGCGAGCGCGGGGGCGGAGGCAAGCAGCAGAAACACGGCAACGGACACGACGGCCAGAGGGGAATTTTTCATCGGAGCGAATCCTCAATGGGCGATGCAGGGCGCGTGATGCGGTGCAATCGCCTTTTCATCGAGTGTAGTGCAAAGGGCGCGCCGGCCGGGCGGCTTCGATCTGCGGTCAGGGCAATCGCATGAAGGTTCCGGACTGCCAACCTCCCAACGGGAGCAGACTTCTCGCGCCGCCTCATGCGAATTCTCTTGATCTGCGGAACTTGATTTGCGGAAGAGGCGCAATCGCGGCCTGCTATCGCGCGACGGCTGCTTCGGCCTGCGCCGGCTGCGGCAGCAAGGACTCATAGGCCGTGTAAACGCCTTCGAAGACCGAGTCCCAACTGGCCGTCAGCGCGTAGGCGCGCGCGGCCTGCCGCATCCGCTCGTGGCGCGCCGGGTCGGCCAGCAGTCCAGCCACCGCGGAGGCAAACTCCGCATCGGGGACAATCCGCCCGGTCTGGGGGTCGCGGACGATGGTCGGCGGCCCGCCGTCGGGGGTGACGATGGCCGGGACGCCGCTGGCCAGAGCCTCCAGTACCACGTTGCCGAAGGTGTCGGTGTGCGAGGGAAAGACGAACAGGTCCATGTTGGCGTAGGCCTCGGCCAGCGCCTCGCCGCGCAAAACCCCGGCAAACTCCGCCTGCGGCAGCCGCTCGCGCAGCCAGTTTTCATCTCCGCCCTGGCCGACGATGAGAAAACGGAAGTCCGCGACTCCCATCTGCTCCAGCTCCTGCTGCACCTGGACCAGCAAGGCGACATTTTTCTCGACCGAAAGGCGGCCCACAAAGCCCAGAACGGCGGGGCCGTCTCCACTTTTTCGCGTTCGTTTGGCAGGATGAAAAAGCTCCGCGTCCACGCCGCGCGGCATCCGGTGACAGGGCCGCCCGATGGTCCGTTCGAGCAGCGCGCAAAGCTCCGGATTGGGCGCGAACAGCACCTGCGCCACGGAGTAGAAGCGGGCCGCGACGGCCATGGCCAGATCTTCGATCTTCTGTCCGGTGGCGGCCGATTGGTGCTCCGGCAGCAGGCGCAGAAACCATTCCGAACGCCGCGCCGCATACTCGTGCACGTTCGTGTGCCAACTGGCGGCCAGGGGCAATCCCATGTGGTGCGCCAGACTCGCGCCCAGGATGCCCACCTCGCTGGGGCCGGTGATGTGGATCAGATCCGGCTGGAAGCGCTCCAGAACCTCGCCGATCAGCGGAATGTGGCGCAGAAACGCGGGGTCGAAGCGCAGATCCTTTTCGAGGGCAAAGGAGAGAAAGCCGCGCGGCAGCTCCAGCGTCCAGAGGTTCCCGTCCTCGGTGACGGCCTGGGCGCGGTCTCCAGCGCGAACACACAGAAAAGGCAGATTGCGCCGCCGCGCGAAGGCCTCGAAGTGGCGGCTGGTGTGCGCCACTCCGTTGACCTCATGGAAGGAGTCGGGAAAATAAGCCACGCGGGGCATTTTTTCATTCATGGATTTCGTTCAATTCTTATCTGTGTGCCCAGTTGCAAAGGACAACTCATTCCTGTGGAGGGTACTGGCTACCGTGAAGGGTACGGGCTTCAGCCCGCACAGCAACCCACCAAATTCGGCGTGGGCTTCAGCCCCTGCCAAATGCTTGAGCGCCCACATCTGCCACTTGCTCAAGCACACGCCGTTCGCCTGACCAAGATTGATATTCATCTCCCGAAAATGCTCTAAAGCCACGAATCGGAATCAACAGGCCACGGACGGGTTGAAGCCCGTCCCCTTCAACGCTCATAACCTCCGGGGCGTCCTACTCGCCCAGCGCCAGACGCAACTGGCGCGAGTCGCTCCAGGCCATGCGCAGCCCGCCGGAAAACGGTCCCACGCCCATCAACTGCACCATTCTGAGCATCCAGCTCATCACCCGCGGCGGCTGTCCGTTGGGCCACAGTTCGCTGAGCGGCCGGACGGCTCCGCTGGCGTCCGGATGATAGACGCGCTCGTCCCAGGTGCGCGAACCCTGGGGAAACTCCGGATAGTGCCGGATGGCGTCGAGGGTCGATTGCAGCAGGCGGTGCTTCCAGGGCTCGGCGTACTGCGGCATGAACAGCACATCGCTCTTCTTTTCGCGCCGCACCTCATGCACGAACTCGGTAAAGCTGGCGGCGTTGGTCAGGTTGATGTTGGCGTTCGGCTCCACGCCGTGACGGTCGCCGCCAGAGATGAGCAGCATGTTCCACTGTTCGGCCAGTTGCCGCACGGCGCGGTTTTCGTCCCAGTTGCGCAGCCCGTTCAGCTCCAGCGCGTGCAGAAAGTTGCCGTTCTTCTGCAGAAACTCGTTGACCAGAAAATTGTGTTTTTCCTGGCCGACCAGGTAGAGATCCCAGAGCGGGTGGTTGAAGATCACCAGCACATTCGGCAGCTCATGGAGTTCGCGCAGAATCTCGGTCAACCGTTCGTCTTTGGGGTGGGCGGTGTATTCGGCCAGCGTCTCCATCCACTCCGTCGCCCTGGCGCTGGGCAGGTTGTGCACGCCCAGGTGAAAGGATTGCTCGCCGTAGGGAGCGCTCCACTCCACGGAAACCGGAATCTGCCGCGCGCTTGCGATCGTGCGCAGCAGCATGGGCGCCGTGATGCTGTCGTGGTCGGTGAGCGAGACCATCGGGGCCAGGTCCAGCTTCGCGATCTGGCCGCTTTCGAGGTCAAAGGCCAGCTTGGGCGTCATCGGCGGCGTCCAGTAGCTGGCCGAGTAATCGATGCGCAACCCGTACAACTGCTCCGAGCGCTGTTCGAGACGCGAGAGCAGCGGTCGAATCCATGGATACTGGGCCCCGAAACTGGCCAGAAAATCCAGAGTCTCTTTCGACTGGTTGGTGTGGCCGTGCAGTGAGACGCCGGACCGGAAGCCGTGCGCCGCTTTCGGGGCACGCCACAGGTACGAGATGGTTGAATGGGCCATTTCCACTCCTCAATGCCGCAGGCAATCTGGAATTTCTGGATCCAGTTTGCAGTGCCGGCCATCAATGGAGAGTTAACGGGAGGCGAATAAGGCTTGAATTGACGAAGGAATCAAAAAAGGCACGGGGAAAACCGGATCAAACCGGCAAAAATCCAGGAATGAGGCGTTCGGGATGTCTCATTTCTTCGTTTTCGCCATCTCCGGCCCGAGAAAATCCTCCAGGCTCAATTCGGCCATCAGCTCCGGGTCGAGCTGCGCCGACTGGCTCTCGGAGAGTGCGCCCGTGGCCGTCTCGGCTGCCAGGTAGTTCTCCGTCAGCCCCTTGCGCAGCAGCTCGAAGGCCTGCTCCGGAGAGTCGGCAAATTGAAACAGCTCGATGTCCTTGGGCGAGATGGAGCCGGTATCCACCAGCGCCTCCAGGTTGAAAACCTTCTTCCAATACTCCGAGCCGTAGATGACCACGGTGATCTTCTTGGCCAGCTTGTGAGTCTGGGCCAGGGTGAGAATCTCGAACATCTCGTCCAGCGTGCCGAAGCCGCCGGGAAAGACCACCAACGCCTTGGCCAGGTAAGCGAACCACAGCTTGCGCATGAAAAAGTAGTGGAACTCGAAGTTGAGCGAGGGCGTGACATAGGGGTTGGGCCGCTGCTCGAAGGGCAGCACGATGTTCAGCCCCATGGTCTTGCCGCCCGCCTCGTAGGCGCCGCGGTTGGCCGCTTCCATGATGCCCGGTCCGCCGCCTGAGGTGACCACGAACCGCGCCCGCCGCGAAGGAATGGTCTTTGCCCAGCTGGTCAGCAGTCCGGAGAGCCGCCGCGCATCCTCGTAATAGCGGGCCATCTCGACGGCCGCCACGGCCCGCTTGATCTGTAGATCCGTTGCCTGGCCCGCGGCAATCTCCAGCGGCTTGGCCGGCTGTTCGTGGCTGGGCGCCGCCTGCGTGGAGCCGGTGTTTTCCAGCAGTTCCAGGGCATGGCCGGCTTCCTCGCGCCCACGAAACCGCGCCGAGCCGAAAAACACCACCGTGTCCTGGATCTGTTCTCGCCGGAAGCGCGCCAGCGGCTCCATGTACTCGGCCACAATCCGGATCAGCCGTCCGTCGGCGCTATTGAGGAATTCGGAGTTTTCATAAGCCAGCTTAGCTGCCTCCAGCGGTGGCGGAGAGCCGTTGCCTGTTCCCTGTTCCCTGATCCCTGTTCCCTGTTTTTCTTCGCTCATGGCTTATTCATCCCGGTAATGGAGCGCATCCTGAAATGCAATCCACAGATTCAAAATTCCCAGGCCAGAGACAACTCCGCGCACCGCCCCGTTGGCCGCAAAGGCGCTGAGGGCGGGCAACTGCGCAAATAAAGGGTTCTGTTCCCAGAACATCCTGGACCATGGTACATAGCAGATCGCCAGGCCGATATACATTCTCAGCAGCACGCGTAGAAAAAGCTCGGCGCGTTCCAGCCAGCGCGGGAGCCGTTGCGGCGGCTGTTCAGGCGACTGCGAAGAGGCTGGTCGGGAGGCAGGGTCAAACCCAGACTCGGACTCGGAGCCGGACACAAAGCCTCTCTCCGGCCCCGACGCGGAAGCTGGGGTCGCGGCAAGGAAGAGCGGGGTCAATTCCATCTGCCGCGGCGTTCCTTTTCTGCGCTCACCGCCCCTGGTTTCCGCCGATCCACCCATCGAAGATGGCAAATGCACGCAAACTCCACTTTTGTCTTCGGGTATCTTCCCTATGCGGAAGAAGAGCCCGGCAGGTTTTTGGCTCCGGACACAGAAAAATGTCTGTCTTCGAGACGCCGTATTGCAACGGTAACACAGCCGCGGCCGCAGGCCTTCGCCGCCGCTGAAACCGGCGCTACCCGGCCAGCGCGCTTCCACGCCCCGCAAAGTTGTTTTTCAAGCGGCAGGTTCACACTACTGCGCCGGCTGCACCACCAGATCATCCGCCAGTTTGAAGCGCACGATCGATTCCGCCGGTATATTGATATCCCGGTTTCCGGTCAGTCCCGCCACCGCGGTTCCGGCGCCGCCACCCGCCAGACCGCCCACCAGCAGACCAACGCCGCCCGAGGCCACGCCACCCACCAGCATCCCTAACCCCGCTCCTCCGCCAATCATGGCCGCCGAACGCCTGCCCTTGCCCTTTTTGCTGCGCGCCAGATCCCGCGTCGCCAGCGGATACCGTGTTCCATCCATCGTCAGCGAGGTCAAACGCAACTCCAGCAGCGAGCTGCCTTTGAAGTGCCCGCGCCGATGCGACACAGCCACCACGCCACCCACCGATGCGCCCTTCGGCACCAGCACACTGTTGTTGCCGCCCAGAACAGGGTCCACGATCTCGCCGGTAAACCTGTTTCCCGCGCGGCTGGTCTTTACGCTGATGCCCTGATCGATCCGAATCGTCAGCATCGTGCCTGCCGGAATGGTCACATTGACCGGCGCCGCGGAGACCGTCGGTCGCGAGGGTGCGGGAAGGGGCGCCCCGGTCGCCACCGGCACTGCCGTCGTCGTGACGGCTTCGTTCGTCTGTCCGGCAGCCGGCGGCTGCACCACGGTCGTCGTCGTGGTCCCATTCTTATCGACTGAAACCACCTGCTGCGGCTGCCCGGTCGCAGCCGCCTGCTTCTTGGCCTGATCCAGCGCCTGATTCTGTTTCGACTCGCATCCTGACAGTGCGACTGCCACCAGCGCCAGCAGCAGCACCGATCTGCCCAGCGACAGGCCCTCGTCGATAAGGTGAAGCGCCGGCATCCGCCGGACGCGAACCAAAGAGCTTGAATTGAACATGGTCGACCCTCTCTGGCGCATGTCGTTATAGCAGCACACGCCTTTCTATGATCTGAACCGAACGACTGGGGAAGTCTGTATCGAATTGACCCGGTCAGGACGCGCATCCATCTGGAATGACTGCGTCATCAACCCGGTTTCTCGCTTCGGTGGAGGGTGAGCGTTGTAGCCCGGTGGATGCCGCCACTCTCGGTGAAGCTTTCGGTGCTCTGGCCGCCACGGACCCGCTCTGCTTTCCGCTCAACTGCGAGAGGGAGGGCTTAGCTTCGTGCCGGGAAAGGGAGTCTTTTCGCGGCCGCTGAGGCTTGCATCCACGATTTTGCACCGGTTCCAGTGCATTTTTCGGATTTTTACATCGAATCAGTTGCGCCATGCACGGATTTTGGGCGTACATTTGATCCAGTTAGTTCCTTTTTTGATTCCTTTTTTTGTCCAAATTCGTCGATTCTTCAGAACGCGCGATCCCGGATGGATTCAGAGAGGGAGCAATCGAAAAAGGAAATGAAGGCTTGAGCCTCCCATGCTCCGATGGGCGCTCGAAGCTTCATCGACCTCCCCGCAACCTTTGTACCTTCGCCTGGAGTTCGCGGCTGAATTCTCTCATTCTTACCCGGATTCGACGATCCTGGTGCACATCCGGCGTCCAGCCACGCACGATACAACTCAGGAGGTTCCCCATGACTTCCATGATCAAATTGGGGTGGAGCAAACCCTCCACCATCCTCCTTGCTTCCGAGTTTCCCGCCAACGAAAAGGCCTTCTCCTTTGCACTGGCCGAGGCCTCCGAGTTTGGCGCCGAGCTCATTGTTTTTCATTCCTGCGAAAGCCCCAACACTACCCCGTCCCAGAACCCCGCGACCTATTACCACGACTATTCCCGGCTGCGCGCCGAAAAGCGCTGCTATGAACCTCTCGTCGAGCGCGCCAAAAACCTTGGCGTCCACTGCAAGATCGTGGTTCGCACCGGGGTGGCCGCCGAGCAAATCCTCGCCTTTCTGCGCGAGCACAGAGTCGATCGTGTCGTCATGGGCGCCCACTCACCCGGACCCGTTGGCAAGCTACTGGTTGGGTCGGTAGCCGAGGCCGTGCTCCGCAACGCCTGCGTGCCAGTCAGCATCGTCGGCCCCTACGTGGTCGAAGGAGCCTATCGCCGCTTTTCCACGCGTACCATCTTGTGCTCGGTCGGCGCTCAGGAGTCCAGCGGCGTGGTGGCCGGGTTTGCCGCGGAACTGGCTTACAGGCACAAGGCCAGCCTGCTGCTGCAGCACGTCATCCCCTACCAGGAGCGCGAGGAGATTCTCGCCGGCCGCACCCTCAGCCAGATGGAGGACGAACTGGATTCGTTCATTCCGGCCGAGTTGCGGAGCAAGATCGGCGTGCGCATCCGGGCCGTCGTTGGCGATCCGAGCGAGGATCTGCTCTACCAAGGCAGAGCGGAGCGCGCCAACCTGATTGTCATGGGTGCGCAGGGCGCCTCCCATTTTGCCGCAATCAGCCGCGCCGGCATCGTCTATAAGGTGCTGGCCTACGCGCAATGCCCGGTGCTCACGCTCTCCCCCGTCGTGCTGACCGAGTGCGGCGCCGGTGAGCAGCATTTCCACCCGTCGGAAGTTTGCATGGCCGGCGTCTTCTAGCAATAGACTCCACGAACTTTGGTAGTGGGTCAGTTTGAAGGGTATGGGCTCAAGCCGAAGGGTACGGGCTTTAGCCCGTACATCAACTCCGCAACATCACCGTGGGCTTTAGCCCCTGAGGGAATCTTCTTTCAAACTGACCCACGACCCGGACTCTGCGCCTTGCAACGGACGGTCTGCCTCCGGTCCGTTGCAAGGCGCCTCCAGTCTTTCAAGCCGCCGCGGGGATTGAACTCTCCGCGGCGGTTTTTCAGTCTTCAAAGACCCGCCCGGTGCGCGCAGTCGAGGAGGAGATGTCTTTCGGTCGCAGCCGTCTCGCTCGCAGGCCCCCAATCAAGGAAAACTCATGAGTCTTATTGTTTCTTAATCTTTTTGTCCCTTATGGATCCCGATCTTTTGTATGCGCAAAGCCAATTCACTTCTAGCCGCAAGAACACAGACGAGGCAAGAGTGGGGGTGCCCAAATCTGTGATGAATCTCAAGGTCCGGATCGATAAAGAGATTCACTTTGAGCGCTCCCGCGCCGATGAGAAGACTGTGGCCGTCTCAGAGTCTGCTGCAAATTTTTCCACAAAGATTCCAAGGCGGCCCAGCAGTCTCCGCGTGGAGCGCCGCTCATGTTCAAACCTCGCCCCGACCTGTTGCGCCGCCTGGCAGCCAGGGTGCTGGCTGCCCTTTTGCTGCTGTGGCCGGCGGCTGCTGTGGCCGGCGGGCCGGGGTATGTGGCCGGGACCAGCATTTTCAATGCGGGGGTGATGGGCCAGCCGGTTCACTGGGCCAACGGCCAGTTGAATTACTACGTCGATCAGGGGCCGTTGAACGGCTCGGTCTCGAACCAGCAGGCGACGGCCATGGTGGACGCGGCGGCGGCTCTGTGGAGCGCGGTTCCGACGGCCGGGGTCACGCTCACCGACAAGGGTCCGTTGAGCGAGGACGTGAGCGGCGGGAATATCGTGGTCAACGGCTCCGGCTTCACGGTAACCAACGAGCAGCTCAATCAGTTGGGCGTGATCACCGCGCCGGCCGACCTGACCCCCTCGGCTACCAGCTTTCCGGTGGCCGTGATCTTCGATGCGGACGGCTCGGTGATCGACGCGATTTTCGGCGCGGAAACCGCCGAGCAGAACAGTTGCCAGAACAACGGCGTCTTCGCCTGGGTGGACAGCGTCAACCCCGACGCGACCTTCGCGCACGCGGCGATCGTGCTCAACGGGCTGTGCGCCACCAGTTCCGACCGGCTGGAGATGATGAGCTTTGCGCTGGAGCGCGCCTTTGGGCGGATTCTTGGCCTGGACTACGCGCAGGTGAACCCCGGCGCTCTGACCAACGGCGAGCTCGATGGCGCCCTGGGCTGGCCGGTCATGCAGCCGGAGAGTGGAGTCTGCGGCGCCGCCGGCGGCGCCTGCATTCCCAACCCCACGGTGCTGCGCTGGGACGACATCGCCGCGTTGAACCGGCTTTACCCCATCACCGCCGGCAACCTGGCCAGTTTTCCCGGCAAGCAGATCACGGCGGCCAACACGGTCTCCATCCAGGGCACCGTCGGCTTCAGAACCGGCGTGGGGATGCAGGGCGTGAACGTGGTGGCCCGGCCGCTGGACGCGAACGGCAACCCGCTCTACCAGTATACGGTGACCGCCGTCTCGGGCGCCTTGTTCAGCGGCAACCACGGCAACCCGGTGACCGGCTGGACGGACGTGAATGGCAACCTGCTGACGATGTGGGGATCGAATGAGGCGGCCCAGCAGGGATTCTTCGACCTGAGCGGAATGCCGCTGCCGCCGGGCGCGACCACGGCCAACTACCAGGTCACCTTCGAGGCGGTGAGTCCCGACTACATTCACGCCAACGCGGTCGGCCCTTACCTGGACGGCTCGCCGGAGCCCTCGGGAACGCTTTCGTCCATCTCGGCGCCGTCGATGTCGGCAGGCAGCGCGCAGACGCTCACCGTCAATGTGGACGACTCGGCGGTGGGCGGCAACGACGACGCCCTCGGAACCGAGGCCACGCCGCGCGTTCTCGCGGCCAGCGGGATGTGGATGGGGCGGCTGAGCCAGGTGGGCCAGACCGACTGGTTCACCTTTCCGGTGCGGGGCGGGCGCAGCTTTACCGTGGTCACCGAGGCGCTGGATGAGAGCGGCGCGCCCACGAACGCCAAGGCCATGCCGGCGCTGGGTCTCTGGGACGCCTTCGCTCCGGTGGGCACGGCGGCGGCGGGCTTCATCGGCGGCCTCGAAGGCGGCGCGGTCACCGGGGAAAGCGCGCTCCAGGCCGGCACCTCGAGCGACGACGTGGTGCGGCTGGGCATTACCGACCAGCGCGGGGACGGCCGGCCGGATTACGCCTACGAGGGGTGGGTGCTCTACGCCGACACGGTATCGCCCGCGCGGCTGCCGGCCTCTGGCGGAGCGATTGTGATTCGCGGCATGGGTTTCCGCTCAACGGACACGGTGCTGGTGGGCGGACAGGCGGCCCTGATCACCAGCATCTCTCCCAACGAGATCACGGCTATCGCGCCGGCGGCATCGAGCGGCGTCACCGGCTCGGTGAACGTGGAGGTGGACGACCTTCCGGTTTACTATGCAGCGGCCGTCATCTCCAGCGGCATCAGCTACAACGCGGGTACGGGGGACGCCCTGACGATGGTGACCGCGCCCATGGGTACGGTGCCCACTGGCGTCCCCGAGCCGTTCACCGTCACCGCGCTGGGGGCAAACCTGAGCCCGGCCGGCGGGATCTCGGTCCTCTACACCCTGGTGACCCCCCCGGTGAATGGAACGGCCACGGCCAAGCTCGCCTGCGGCCTGACCACCTGCACGGTGACGGCCACGGGCGACGGCCGCGCCACCCTGAACGTGACGGCAACCGGCAGCGCGTGGTCGATTGTGACCGCCTCGCTGACCAACGGCTCCAGCGTGCAGGCGGAGTTTGTGGGCGGAACGCCGCCGGTGCTCAGCTCGCTTTCGCCCATGCTCTCGCTGGCCGCCGGCGCCACCTTCACTTGGACGGCGCAGGCGCTGGCTTTGAGCAGCGGCCTTCCCGCGAGCGGCCAAACCGTGATCTGGCAGAGCGGCGGCAGCGGCATTGCCATCCAGGGCAGCACATCGGCCACCACCAACGCCAACGGCATCGCCGCCGAGGCGCTCACGGTGGGGCCGCTCGCCGAGGGGCAAGCGGTGACCGCGACGGCCTGCCTGAACGGCGGCAGCCATTGCGTTACCTACACCGCTCTCGGCGCTCGCCCGGAGTACGCGACCCTGGAGGCTGTCTCCGGCACAGCGCAAAGTATGGTCGTCGGCGGAACTCCCAGCCAGATTGTGCTGCGGGTGCTGGACATGGACGGCAACCCCATGGCCGGCGGCGCGGTCTCGCTCTACCAGGCGCTTTATGCCTGGGCGCCGGCCTGTCCCGTGCACGGCCGCTGCGCCCAGGCCGAATTGCTGGCCACCCAGGTGGCCACGGCCACTTCGGCCCTGGACGGTACTGTCAGCTTCTCGCCGGCGTCGCTGCCCAGCGTAGCCACCAACCTGGTTGCCCTGGCCGTGGCCGGCAACACCGGCAGCGTCAGCATCAACGTCGAGCAGAGCCCGTGAAAATTGGCTTCCGTAGGCCAATCAGGCTCTATGAGCGTGTTGAAATACTCCCGTCGGCCGACGGGTGCGGGCTTTAGAGCATTTTAGCTTTTGATGTAGACTTCCGTGCCCCATCCATTCCGCGTTTTTCTGCGGAATGGGTGGGATACCAGTAAAATTTCGGTCTATACCATTTCCGAAAATGCTCTAGCTGAAGGGTACGGGCTTTAGCCCGTACATCAACACTGCAAAATCGGAGGGGCTTTAGCCCCTGAGGGCCACAATCCGGGTTCCTCAATCGATTTCCAACAAGTTCCTATATTTCCCAACAAAGTCGATTGAATCGCAGGGCAGGCCAATCGCATGAATGCGCTTTTCCGATTATTTCCCGCATCCTGCTACTCTTGAGTTGGGCCTGTTTATTCCAATGACTAGAGCGAATTCACTTTTGGTGTAGAGCTGTTTTGAAAGGGCATGGCTTCAGCCGTGCCGCAAAACACTGCAAAATCGGAGGGGCTTTAGCCCCTGAGGGATGCTTCTTCCTCGATACCAATAGGGAATTTGCTCCAGGGCCTGTTTTTCTCGAACCTGAAAAAAGCACCCCCCCTCCCCCCCCTCCATACCCCCCTACCGTATCCATTCTCTTTTCATTCGCTTTTTAGTGAACAAAAAGAAGGAACAGTAACTCGCTTTCCTTCCTCCAATTGCCTTGGCCATCCATGGGATTCCACCCATTTTCAGGTGGTTCGGGTAAACTGAGAATGCGATGCTCGATTTAGGATTTGTACGCGGCAACCTGGAAGTTGTGGAAGAAAAACTGCGCGCGCGCGGGGCTGACCCGTCTGCGCTCTTGGGCGATTTCCGTGCGCTCGATCAGAGCCGGCGCGAGGCCATCACCACCTCCGAGCGGCTGAAGGCTCGCCGCAACGAGCTGAGCCAGCAGGTGGGCGCGCTGAAAAAGGCCGGCCCCGAAGGAAATCAGGCCGCCACTGCGTTGATCGAAGAGACTCGGGCGCTCAAGGAAGAGCTCGACAATCTGGACACGACCGCCGCGACCCTGGACGACCGGCTGCGCCAGTTGCTGGCGGGGATTCCCAACCTGACCCGCGACGAAGTGCCCACAGGCAAATCCGAGGCCGACAACGTCACCGTCAAAACCTGGGGCGAGAAGCCAGCCTTCGACTTCGAGGCCAAGCCGCACTGGGAGCTGGGCGAGGCGCTGGGCATTCTCGACCTGGAGCGCGCGGCCAAGCTCTCGGGCGCGCGCTTTGCGGTGTACATGGGCGCCGGAGCGCGCCTCGAACGGGCGCTGATCGGCTTCATGCTCGACCTGCACACGGGCACGCGCGAAGCTGGAGGCCACGGCTACACGGAAGTGCTGCCGCCGTTTATGGTCAACAGCAAGTCGCTCTTCGGCACCGGGCAGTTGCCCAAGTTTGCCGAGGATCTGTTCCGCTGCTCGGACGCCGATGCCGAAGGTGCTGCGCACGGCAGCTACAAAGACAATGATCACTGGTTGATACCAACCGCCGAGGTTCCGGTCACCAATCTTTATCGCGACGAGATTCTGGACGAGGCGCGGCTGCCGATCTGTTTGACGGCCTACACGCCCTGCTTCCGCGCCGAGGCGGGCGCGGCCGGCAAAGACACGCGCGGCATCATCCGCCAACATCAATTCCAAAAGGTCGAGCTGGTCAAGTTCACCCGTCCCGAAGAGTCCGACGCCGAGCACGAGAAGCTGACTCGCGACGCCGAGGAAATCCTCGAAGCCCTCAAGCTGCCCTATCGCCGGGTGCTGCTCTCGACCGGCGACACCGGCTTCTCCTCGGCCAAGACCTTTGACCTCGAGGTCTGGCTTCCCGGCCAGCAGCTTTACCGGGAGATTTCTTCCTGCTCGAACTTCGAGGCTTTCCAGGCGCGGCGGGCCAACATCCGCTACCGGCAGGGCGGCGCGGGCGCCAAGGGCAAGATCGAGTTTGTGCACACACTGAACGGCAGCGGGCTGGCCGTGGGGCGCACCTGGCTGGCGATTGTCGAGAACTACCAGCAGGCCGACGGTTCGGTTCGGATTCCCGATGCGCTCAGGCCTTACATGGGCGGCCTGGAGTGCATTAAAAAGTAAGGGCGAAATGAAGAAGATTCTGAAGAGCTATTTTTACTGGACCTATCCACGCGGCTGTTTTCACTATGACGTGATGGTGACGCTGATTCTGGCGTTCATCCTCATCACGCCGCACCTGTGGAACTACGGCGACAAGCCGTCCAACGCCGGCGGGCCGCTGCACCCCATTCAGGTGGTCGGCAGCGGCGGCCATGGTTTCATTGTGACCGTGCAGGCCGAGGATGTGAGCCTGCCCGTGAATACCAGGGAGCCCGACGCGGTGGTGAAGAAGTCATTGCGCAAGGCGATCGAGCCGGTTACCGGCGACGCTGTCTCGGTGGACAGGTGGGAGACCGTGGAAGACGCGCAGGGCAATCTGTTTTGGAAGGTCTGGGCGCGCCGGTAAGGCAGCTTCTAGCTGCTAGTGCCGTGACCTGGTGAATTCGTAATTTAACCACAAACGTTCGGGTGCCCCAGGTCTCGCTTTTGAGACCTGGGAAACGACGAAATTACGCGGTCAAAGTACTAGAAGCTATCTCATAAACCGGTTTTGAAAGGGCACGGCTTCAGCCGTGCCGCAAAATGCCCAATATAACGGGGGGCTTTAGCCCCTGAGGGACGCTTTGCACGGACTGAATGGCATTTATGAGATGGCTTCTAGCTTCGCCGTGCTGGAACGAACCGCATGGGGAACAACGACGAGTTGCAAAGCGAAACGATCATGGGGAGAACAGCATTCTCCTCGATAAGACCGGGCTAGTAGTTAGTAGCTAATAGCTAGTAGCTAGAAGCTAGAAGCTAGTAGCTTCTTGACGAAGAGAAGGAAATCTATGCACAGGTTCGGAAAATTTGTTTTTTTTGCGGCGATTGCGCTGCTTCTGCTCCCCGGGCTCAGAGCTTTTGCCGCCACTGGGGCTCCCGATCAAGAGGAGAAGGCGAAGGTGATGCGCCAGCTCGACGAGGCGGCGAAGAACTTCCGCTCCACCTCGGCCGATTTTGAGTTCGACTCCGTCGAGACCAATCCGATCTTCACCAAAGAGGTGCAGAAGGGCACGATCTACTACGAGCGCAAGGGGACAACTTTCAAGATGGCGGGTCATATTCGCGAGGTGGACGGCAAGCCGGTGCCCAAGATTTACGTCTACTCCGGCGGCGTCTTCAAGCTCTATGAAAAGTTGATCGACCAGGTCACCACGCTCAGCAAGGTCAGTAACTACCAGAGCTACATGATGCTGGGTTTCGGCGCCAGCGGCGCGGAGATCGAACAGAAATGGACGGTCGCGTACCTGGGCGCGGAGACGATGGACGGGGTGAAGACCGCCAAGCTGGAGCTGGTGCCTAAAGACCCCACAGTAAGGAAAAACCTCGCCAAGGTGACCTTGTGGATCGATCCGGAGCGGGACGTGAGCGTCAAGCAGCTTTTTGACGAAGGGGACGGCCAATATCGCGTCTGCGTCTACTTCAACATCAAGGTCAATCAGCCTTTGCCTGCCGACGCCTTCACCTTCAAGACCGACAGCAAGACCCAGTATGTCAGCCAGTAACCCAGCAAATCTCGATTCTTCTGCCGTCAGGGACGGGGTTAATCAGCGCTAGCCCAGGCGGCTGGGAAGTCCGCGATCCCGATCCGGAGATCGTCTGCTGCCGAGGCGGTTGCTCAGCGCCCAAATCCGGCAGAAAGCCTCCCACGCCGCAACCCCGCCCAGGGCGAAGAGCATAGGGAAACACTCCATCGTGTAGCGGGTTTCGGGCGCGGCCACGCTCGTCAACAGGGCGCTGCGCAAGAGCATGTAAGCCAGCATGGGCCGCCAGAAGCGCGGCCTGAGCCAGAGCCCGGCAGCCGCGAACAGCAGATAGAGCGCGTTCAGTCCGGCGTAGGCCCAACTGAAGATCGTCTCTTCGTGGTGGTTCTCATAGGCCCACCAGTCCAGGTCGATGGGCAGGTTCTCAACGCGCGGCCGGAGCCACATATCGGCCATCCGCCCCAGCGGCAGCCAGAGGTAAAAGCGCAGAGGGTGGCTGGCGATGCGCTCGCCGGCCAGCTTGGCGAAGCGCGCGTCGAGAGAGCGGGTCAGCTCCATGCGGGCGTTGTAATCGGCGGCCAGCGCGTCGGTTTGAGCAGACTGAGCCGGGGAGTCGAAGGCGCGGGCGGGCAGCTTGGTGAGATCCAGCGGGCCGTCGGGGACGTTCCAGTAGATGTCGTAAGTGGAGGTGAAGTCCAGGCACCAGCTCTTCACCCAGCGCTCCCAGCCGGGATAGGCATCCTCGCCGGGATCGTTCGCCGAGCGCGGCGCCAGCGGCTCGAAGACATGGAAGACCTGCCAGTTGCGATGGGTCCAGAGGACAAACGGCATGAGCGCCAATAGCACGCAGACGGTGGCCATCGAGGCCAGCTTTTTGTTGGGGATTGCGCCGTCGCCAGCCCCGCGCTTCAGGCCGATCAGCAGAGCCGGCGCAAGCGCCAGAGCCACCAGCACGCCGTCGGGCCGGAGCAGGGCGGCAAAGGTCACCGCGAAGGTGAACGCCAGCGCGCAGCCCCACCCCGGCCGGTCACGAAAGCGCGCCAGCGACCAGAGCGCCAGGGCAATCACAAACAGCGTGGGCCCTTCAGTGAGCGGGGCGACATCGTAAACTGCTGTAAAGGGGCAGAGCGCTGCCAGCCAGAGTGTGCAATGAGCGGCTCCGGAGCGAAGACGGAGCGGGGCGATGCGACCGGCAAAATCGGCCAGCAGCAGACAGCCGGCCAGGGCCAGCGTAATCTGCGCATAGACGGCCGAAGCGTAGTTCTCCATTCCGAAGAGCCGGAAACAGAGGGCCAGAAACAGCGGATAGCCGGGAAGGCGGATCAGCGTGGAGTGCAACTCGCCGTTACCCGCAGAGAGGGCATAGCGGCCGTGCAGCAGCAGGTTTTTTGCTATGTCGCCATAGACCAGAGAGTCCCCGTTGGGCGCAAACAGACCGTGCAGCATCCACAGGCGCAAGGCCAGGCCCGCGGCGAGGGCCACGAGGACCGGCAGGCGGGGCGTCTGGCGGGCGAAAAATCCGGGCGCGGGTTTGGATTGACTCTGGCGGGCGGCTTCCATACGATTCGTACTGTATAGCGTAGACTGTTTTCCCGGTTTCAGCAGGTCCGGTTTCAGCAGTCCCTGTTTTAGCAGCTCCGGTTTTCAAAAAAGGATAAGCCAGACCCGTTCATGCCAAACAAGCAGATATTTTACGATCCTCAGCGCAAGCGATGGAAGCGACTACGCCGCGTGCTGGATATTACCGCCGTGGTCTGTACGCTGCTTCTGGCGGTTTTTATCTTCAATGTGCTGCGTTTTCAGCAGTTGCCGGAGCTGTTGCTGCCCATTCCCAAGCACAACTACAAGGCCTTGCCGGACCGCGCCCCGCTGCTTCGCCGCATCAAGGGCCAGGATCACGCGCACCGTAAAACCGCGCGCAAGCCTTCGGAGATTCCCTTCAATACCGGCGAGGGTTTGCGCGCGGCCTACTACGCCCCGGACGACGCGGCCAGCTATTCTTCGCTGAAGGAGCACATTCACCAGATCGACCTGCTGTTTCCCGAGTGGCTGCACGTGGATGCCCCCCAGGGAACGCTGATGGGCCTGACCAGCGAAACCCACCGCGAGTATCCGGTGGTGGACGGCGCCGCAGTGCATGACCCGGACGAGCTGAACAAGGTCAAGCGGGTGATCCAGGAAGCCAAGGAAGATACAGAAATCTTTCCTCACCTGAACAACTACAACCCCAAGACCCAGAACTGGGATCCAGGTGTTGGCGATGTGCTCGCCCTGGACGCCAAACGGGATGTGCTGCGCCGGCAAATCGTTCGCTTCCTGACCGCATTTCCGGCTTATCGCGGAATCTCGCTGGACATTGAGAGCCTGCCGGCCAATGACACACAGGGGTACCTGGCCTTCATCCATGAGCTTTACGGAGACCTGCATCCGCGCAACCTGCGGCTCTATGTAAACGTGGCGGCCTCCACCCCGGACAGTGAGCTGAAGCAGATTTCCGCCAACTCGGACGGCATTGTGCTGATGAACTACGACCAGCATCAGACAGACAGCGATCCGGGCCCCATCGCCAGCGAGGATTGGTTTGTCGCCAATCTGACCCGCGTACTGAAGGTCGTGCCCAAGCAGAAGCTCATCTGCGCCCTGGGCAACTATGGCTACGACTGGACGATGTCCATTCCCACCCAGCCCAGCCACGGGCGCCGGCGCAAACTGCCTCCGCCGCAGGTGCTGGATACGGAAGATCTTTCGGTCTCCGACGCATGGCAGCATGCCTCCAACGCCGGCGCCGACCTGGATATCGATCAAAAATCGCTCACTCCCCACTTTGAATACATCGACGAGGACAACAACCAGCGGCACGTGGTCTGGTTTCTGGACGGCGTCACGCTGCTCAACGAGATGCGCGCCGCCCGCGGGCTTGGCCTGGAGACCTTTGCGCTATGGCGACTGGGTTCGGAAGATAGTTCGCTCTGGAGCGTCTGGGACAAGCCCAGCAATCCCGACTCGCTGGGGGAACTTGGCTCGGTTCAGCCCGGCCACGACGTGGACAACGAGGGCGAGGGCGACATCATGCGCGTGACCGGCCTGCCCCAGCCGGGCAAGCGCACCGTCACTGTCGATCCCAATGAACCGGATCCGCGTAAGAAGTTCATCGTCGACGAGCACATGGAGGTGTATCCGCGCACTTACACCATCCAGTACTACGGCTATCATCCCAATGAAGTTGCCATCTCCTTCGACGACGGTCCCGATCCCCGGTGGACGCCGAAGATTCTCGATATTCTGAAGGAAAAGCGGGTCACGGCCACGTTCATGATGATCGGCGCCGAAGCCCAGGAAAATGTCGGCCTGATGCAGCGGGTGCTGCGCGAGGGCAATGAGATCGGCAACCACACCTACACGCATCCCGACATCAGCGAAATCTCCAACCGCCAACTGAACCTCGAGGTCACGCTCACCGAGCGCCTCTTCGCCAGCAAGCTGGGCGTGCAGCCGCTCTATTTTCGTCCGCCTTACGACATCGACGAGGAGCCCGACACCGACGACCAGGCCGCGCCGGTGGTGCGCATCCAGCAGGACGGATACATCATCGTCGGCAACAAGATCGATACCGACGACTGGAACGAGCATCCCCACAAGTCCCCGGAGGAAATCACCCAGTCGGTTCTCAACCAACTGGAGATCATGAAGACCAAGCCGCAGTTCCGCGGCTCCATCATGCTCATGCACGACGGCGGCGGCGACCGCACGGCCACCGTGGCCGCGCTGCCGGTGGTCATTGACGCCCTGCGCGCCCATGGCTACACGATCGTCCCGGTCTCCGGCTTGATGGGGAAAACCACCGCCGAGGTCATGCCCCGGCTCACCTTCTGGCAAAGGGTGCGCGCCCTGCCCGATTCCATCGCCTTCTCGAGCATGGCCTTTGTTGGCAAGTTCATCGTGATGGTCTTCTTCGTGGGCGACATTCTGATGAGCCTGCGCCTGCTGCTGGTGGGAATTCTGGCCCTCATCGACCGCCTGCGCCGGCCCCGTCGCACGCCCGCGCCCGGATTCAACCCCCGCGTGGCCGTGCTGATTCCCGCCTACAACGAGGAAAAGGTCATCGTTCGCACCATCCGCTCGGTGCTCAACTCCGATTACTCCAACCTCCATATCATCGTGATCGACGACGGATCGAGCGACCGCACCTACGACGTGGCTCGCGAGGCTTACGCGGCCGAGATCGCCGCTGGCCGCGTGCAGGTTCTCACCAAGGACAACGGCGGCAAGGCGGCCGCCCTCAACTTTGCCCTCGACCGGCTCACCGAGGACATCTACGTGGGCATCGACGCCGACACCGTCATTGCAGCCGACGCCGTCAGCAAGCTCATTCCCCACTTTGCGGACCCCACCATCGGCGCCATGGCCGGAAACGCCAAGGTGGGTAACCGGGTGAATCTCTGGACCCGCTGGCAGGCCCTCGAATACATCACCAGCCAGAACTTCGAGCGCCGCGCTCTGGATCTGTTTCACGTGGTCACCGTGGTCCCCGGAGCCATCGGCGCCTGGCGCACCGCCCCGGTCATGGCCGCCGGCGGCTATCCGCTGAACACCGTGGCCGAAGACGCCGACCTGACCATGAACTTGCTCGAACAGGGCCTCAAAGTAGACTACGAAGACCGCGCCCTGGCCTTCACCGAGGCTCCCATCGACGCCAAGGGGCTGATGCGTCAGCGATTCCGCTGGTCGTTCGGCACCTTGCAGGCCGTCTGGAAGCATCGCGCCGCTTTTGTGCGCAATCGGGCGATGGGATTGTTCGCGCTGCCCAACATTCTCGTCTTCCAGATGCTGATGCCGCTGCTTTCGCCCTTCATCGACCTGATGTTCGTGGCCGGAGTCGTCAACTACTTCATCAACCGCTACTACCACCCCCTGGCAGCCTCCGCGGCCGGCTTTGAAAAGCTGCTGGCCTACTTCGGAGCCTTCCTGCTGATCGACTTCGTTACCTCCTCGGTGGCCTTTTCACTGGAGCGCCGCCATCCGGCCAACAAGGGCGACGGCTGGCTGCTGTTCCACATCTGGCTGCAGCGTTTCGCCTATCGCCAGGTCTTCTCTCTCGTCCTGTTCAAAACGGTCAAGCGCGCCATCGACGGCAAGCCTTTCAACTGGGAAAAACTGGAGCGCACGGCCGAGATGAGCAAGGCCACCGACGCGCTGGTGGAGGCGCGTTAGGCTGGCCCAGTTCGCCGGTCTGGTTTGCCGGTCTGGTCCGGCTCGTCTCCCCTGCGGCCTCTGGACTACAATCGATGGGTTATGGCAAACCCAACATGCACCAACTCAATTCAACCGTGCCTGCCCCAGGGCGGGTTTCAAAATGAGCCGTTTACCGACTTCAAGACGCCGGAAAACGCGCGCGCGATGCAGTCCGCGCTCAGCGCTGTCGCCGGCCAGTTGGGCCGCGAGTATGACCTCATCATCGGCGGCCGGCGCATCAAAACCGAGGGCAAGATCCGCTCCGTAAATCCGGCGCGCCCCGCCCAGATTGTCGGCATTCATCAGAAGGCAGGCGCCGAACAGGCCGAGCAGGCGATGGCCGCTGCGCTCAGCGCCTTCGAGTCCTGGAGCAGGACATCGGCCGAGGAGCGAGCCTCCCTGCTGCTCCAAGCCGCCAAAATCATCCGCAACCGCCATTTCGAGTTCTGCGCATGGCTTACGTACGAAACGGGCAAAAACTGGGCCGAGGCCGACGCCGACGTGGGCGAAACCATCGATTTCCTCGAGTTTTACGCCCGCGAGGCGCTGCGCCTGGCCAAAGCCAAAACGCCCATCCAGTTCCCCGGCGAGCGCTGCGAACTGCACTACATTCCGCTCGGCGTGGGCGCGGTGATTCCGCCCTGGAACTTTCCCTTTGCCATCATGGCCGGCATGTCGGCGGCCTCGATCGTCACCGGCAACACCGTGATTCTGAAGCCCTCCTCCGATGCGCCCACCATCGCCGCCAAATTTGTCGAGGTTCTGGAAGAGGCGGGCGTGCCGGACGGCGTGGTCAACTTCTGTCCCGGCTCCGGCGCCACGTTTGGCAACGCCATCGTCGAGCATCCCAAGACCCGCTTCATCGCCTTCACGGGCTCGAAAGCCGTGGGCCTGGAGATTCACGAGCGTGCAGCCCGCGCGCAGAAGGGCCAGATCTGGATCAAGCGGACGATTCTCGAGATGGGCGGCAAGGACTCGATCCTGGTCGCGGCCGACGCCGATCTGGATGCGGCCGTCGAGGGCGTCGTGGCCTCGGCCTTCGGCTTCAGCGGGCAAAAATGCTCGGCCTGCTCGCGCGCCATCATCGAGGCGCCCATTTACGACGTCTTTGTCGAGCGTCTGCGCGAGCGCGTGGCCAAGCTGACCGTGGGCGATCCGGCGGCCAACCTGAACCTCGGTCCGGTCATCAACAAGAGCGCGCTTGATTCCATGCTGGCAACCATCGAAACCGGCAAGAAGGAGGGACGGCTGATTGCCGGCGGCCATGCCCCAGACCTCGACGGCGGCTACTTTCTGGAGCCGACCGTGATTGCCGACGTGGCTCCCGATGCGGTCATCAGCCAGGAGGAGATCTTCGGGCCGGTGCTGGCGCTCATCAAGGTGGCCAGCTTCGAGGAGGGGCTGAAGGTGGCCAACAACACCGAGTATGGGCTGACCGGCTCGCTCTACTCGACCGACCGCGCCAAGCTCGACCGCGCCCGCCGCGAGTTCCACGTGGGCAACCTCTACCTCAACCGCAAGTGCACCGGCGCGATGGTGGGAGCGCATCCCTTCGGCGGCTTCAACATGAGCGGCACTGACTCCAAGGCCGGCGGCGCGGACTACCTGCTGCTCTTCACTCAGGCCAAGAGCGTGGCGGAAAAGCTGTAAGCGCAAAGCCGGGCGGCCGGCGGAGCGAACGCATAGTAACGGAGTTTGTGGCTTGCCTGGTCTCTCAATCGGGATCAGGCAAGCACGGTCTTGTAAGGCATGTCACTCTTGTCCAAAACGGAAGATTTGCTGCTGTAAGTTTGTGGCAGAGATAGGGCTGCATCGATCCGATAGATTGGATTTATCTGGGAAGTTGCTGAAAAACGCATTGGATTCCGCGACTTCATGCATAGAATTCCATTCCCCCGGCGCACAATGGAACCAGTCGGCAAAGGTGGGCAACTGATCCCTGATTTCTGTTCCCTATTCCCTGCTTTTTACCCCCCCCTCCCCTATACCCCCAGGGGGTATAATTCCTTCCAAATCCTTGCAGATCATTATTCCTCCGGGGTCAGAGCCTGCTCCGCAAATTCGGACAGGGGCATAAGCATTGCTGTCCAAAACAGCCAGATAGCTCTTGCGGCTTGAGACATATCGAAGGCGGCTGATCCCCGTTACTCTGGAGTGGGTTCCTGGGCGGGACCACAGACAGAGAAAGAGAGGATCAGCCATGACTCAAGTATGCAGGCTTGTATGGACACTACAACCGTAAAGGATACTGGGTCGAGGAACTCGCGGCCGTCTGAATGCATTGTCGGATTTATGCTCAGGAGACGAATGAGGCACAGACCCCTGCTTCCGCGCCGGTCTGTGGTTTATCTTGTTTTGCACTTACCATCCCCAATCCAAATTGGAGACCGATTCGGGCAGTTATGTTGCGGCAGCTCTTTTCTTAGAGCCTGTTATTAACTTTCCCGCAGGCGGCGCTGGGAGCCAATTTTTCTCAGTTCGAGGAATGAGGAGCGACGAATATGGAGTATCTTCGAGCGACGAGTGACGACAAAATGAGGAAAATT
>Ga0182030_10002147_pt1 | contig 41706 bp, 45 predicted proteins | sample 812S3MmetaG_FD_121299 | JGI IMG/M metagenome (GOLD analysis project Ga0182030, IMG submission 121299) | Permafrost microbial communities from Stordalen Mire, Sweden - 812S3M metaG (Illumina Assembly) | ecosystem: Environmental > Terrestrial > Soil > Wetlands > Permafrost | place: Sweden...
AGTATTGTTTAAATAGATTTAAGATAAAGAACAAAAAGAAATACAAAGCTATTAAAGAATAAATTAAGAGATATTAAGAAAACAACTTATATTAGAGACTTTAGATATAATATATAATTAATAATATAAAAGAGTATTGAAAAACTAAATTGAAAGATAAGACTTTAAAGATTTAAAAAAGAAAAGTAGAAATAAAGTTATAATTACTAAATTAGAAAATAAGTAATAGACAGAATACTTAGAGACAAGCTTATAAAGAATAGGACTTAAAAGAAAGGTACTAGAAGGGACTAGCGTTGCGTCTATGTTAACATACTTCTAAGGTCTATATAAGTAGAGCATCTGTCTATAGCTTTTAAAAATCCAGCTCCTTATCTACTGAACAAACATATATCCTATCTGCCAGGGATGGTGATCGGCGGGGCGTGTAATGTCTGTCGAAAGAGGAAAATTAGGCTCTTAGCAGGGACATGATGAATTGTCCGCAAGAACCAGGAAATGAAGTGACAGAAGATTTCCGACGAGAAAGAACATCTTCTTTTGCTATGGGATAGTTTGGGAGACATTGTCTGAGAAGGGGCTTTTCATTTTGTGAGCCAGAAAAGTTTCCCCTCATCATGACTAGGCAACATCATGGCTAATCGCTCGCACTACTTCTAAAAAGCGTGCTTATTAAGGGGACTGTCTTTGAATCTCATCTTGGTGACATTTTATGTCTGTTTACTCATAGTAAGTTGTAATCATGTGCTGAAGGACTGAATGCTGTCAACATGGATAATTAAGATGTCACGCCATACGGTGCATGGAAGACCTAGTAGGGAACTTAGCATAGCTAGTGCAAACTTGATTTAACCGAAATTACACCTAATAATTTTATTTAGAGTCCAAATATTCTATTATATAGTAGTTATATAGTCACTATATAATCGTTATATTTTAATATTATTAGAAGGCTCCAGAGATTGGAATTCGCCAAGGATTTGAAAGACGGTGAAAGCTCCCTAAGAAAAATATTCTATATGAATTATAGATTTAGGATTAGATATTAGAGTTTTATTAGGTATAACTAAATTGTTTTGGACCAGCTATACTAACTTTTATACCTAGTATAGTATACATTCCAAACAGAAAAGAACATTTTGCACAGGGCTTGATAGGTTTTACAATGGATAATGTCTGGACTCGAGCTTGTAAAGATAAAGATAAGGCAATATTGATCAGAATAAAGTAAATTTCAATCCAGTCTGGATATGGTACTTTGCCGCCATTAGACACCAACAGCAGATAATTACCTTATACGAAGACTACCGAGAGAACTAGGGTCGGGGATATTATCCACAATGGGTTTAGCGCTGTTCCGGCTTGAGACACCAAAGATAGAATCCAGTAAAGCAGAAAACACAACTAAGAATTATAAAAAATAAATTATATAAGTCTGTAAGATTCTATAAAATAATATATATTAAAAAAAATCTAGAAATAGTGTATCAGTATATTTAACATATTCTAGAAAATAAGTGATTTTCTTATGTTTTTCTAGTATTTTGTAGTAAATAATAAAAGAAATATTACTAGAAATTTGACAAAAGTATACAATACATAGACCTTAGTTTTAAATACTTTATTAACTTTGATGTATAAAACATTTATATCTTGTTAATTTTGATTAAATTTAAGAGATTATAGAAAATGTCTAGAAAGTCTAGGATTTCCTCTTTACTTTGCCCGATTTGGCCTAAATATCACGTGATTCTAATCGGGCTTACCGAAATCTATACGGATGAAATTATCTAGCTTTTCTAATCCGGTATAGGCAGTGTTGACTGTATCTCTGTTCACTAGCCAGCTGGGCGATATAAAGGGTCGCTAGTGCATGAAGGCGTTCGTTTTCGGTGGCTAGATAAACGCGCACACTCTATCAAATGGGATCCTCTAAGGTTGGCAAAACCCCGCACCATGACTCCTTCCCCTCAAATTCCTGAGGGCTAAACAAGAATAGGAGATAAAAGAGCTTCTGTCTGCGCGCTGTATCTACCTTTCAGCACGTTCTTTGTAGGCTACTTCGAACTGCGCCGTCGACAACACGACTCCCCAACTCGTTATCCTGTCGGAGAGCGTTGCCAGACTCTTTCCCGTAACCTTATTGCGAACACAATACCGAGCCCCGTCTTGCACGTCGTATTCGCGCAGATATCGAATTTGTGATTGATCATCTCTCAAGCTGGAAGACAGTAGCATGCGTAAAGGATAGATTTGGATCAGATCGCTTGCTGGATCCTGTCAGTGGCCCGCAAATCTCGAAGAACAGTACATACAAGAAGAGCAAGCACTGTCTTGCTGGAGCTTCGTCTAAACAAGGACTACGCATCGCCTAGGGGATACGTCATATTGCGAGTGGAAGCAGGCCAAGGAACAGCCCCAAGCGTGTGGCCAAGGGCAGTGCGGGATGTAGAATGACATTACACGAAAGCAAGAAACTTGGAGATCATTATATCTAGAGGCTACGGCACAATAACTGTATCAAGCAATTATAGCCTGCTTCTAGATGGCTGGGAGAGGTCATATCCGGACACAACTGGCAGGGCAGGAGTATACCAGAGGTGGAGGAATGATTTCTGCAGCTTTCTGGGTATGAGAGACGCATCAGGCGCATCCTGGACTATGCTGCTTACGGTTGTCCGAGAAATACTCTAAGGAGCGGTGAGTCCTGTTTTGAATACTCGCAAGGCTACAGCTGAAATACACATCTTCAGTGCAAGTTGAGATTGGGCCATGTGCAACGGCATGTCCGATGACCCAACGACCCGGACAACGTTTGAACTGCAAGCCATCATGCTGGCCACGGCTGAAGCCGAATTAACACTGCCCTCTAGAATTCTCTCTCGTATTTCCTAAAACTCATCCGGGTGTGGATGGCCTAGGTCACGCTAGGATACTCACTTTCTTGTTGGATAACATAGGCTGTTTGTTTATTGCGAGTTGCAATCTTCAAATTCGCTCCCATGAAAATATGCACTTTTAAGGTGCCACGTCGCAGACCTCATGAAGTTAGGCACGATCCTGAACCACGTGTCACTCCGGGTTTAGGTATGTAATCAAATACTCAAGCACAGCCCCATCTTACTCTCTCTTCGTCATTGAGGATGCCTTACTAGTGTGGGCCGCGAACCATGTAGTACATCACCATCCTTCGGTATTCAGCTTGGGCAAACAAAGATGGAATTTTCCAGCCCTGCCAAATCTCGGAATGAAAGCTGCCGTTGTCCAAAGTATTTAACTTTCTAATCCTGGCTAGCATGTGGAAGTTTCTCACCGAAACTGCGATGCAGCAGCAGCCTTTCGTCTCACAGCCTGAGATTGAGAAGAACGTTTAGCCAGTGGCCGAGCCCCTCTGCACTTCTACGGAGCGTATTGAGTGGGCTTGTACTATCTGCAATTCTGCCCTGCGGTCTATGAGGAATGAACGGAGGGGCCGTTGGGCTCTCCTAGGCGCTAGTAATGCGTTAAGAAGTGACTGCTCATGTAATACTAGATTAAAAGTATCATAGTCTATTCCATGGAACATGAAGTAATTTGAACCTAGGGAAATCATGTACAAAGGTTGCCTCTCCACCGCGATAACTGTGTGAAACCCTCGCCTCTTTTTATTATACATTGAACGGATAAGACCAAATCCTACTACCCTCCTCTTCTGAGAGCTTTCCAATCCGGATTGCCTTATAGTTTCAGATCCCCTCGCTTGGAGAATCCCTGTAACCCACTAATAGAAGATGACTGGCGGCAGTCGACCAAATAAATGCCGACAAAAACGCACGAGGAATATCCTCGTCACTCCTTGCGATGTCACTGGCCCGAGAAATTCAAACAACGCCGAATATTTAATCGCCCAGCCGAAAACCAACCTTACATTGAATTCTTGCGCACTACGAAGTTCAATGGAGAAGAGTATGAGGTTGATGTATCAAGCGACGAAGATGATGATGATGCGTCAAGCGAGCTTGAGGACGAGGTGAAGGGGAATATAGGCGAGAGCGAAAGTGAGGACGGCATTCGGGATGATGGCAAGGACGCTGCAGTTTGCGAGGGGAAAAGCATTGTTAGACTTTTCATGGAAGGCATGACAGGAGACGAAGAAACCCTAGAGTATCCCGACCAAGTGGAACAAGTCGCAAGTTTTTATGAGCAAGGAAACTTCAGAGAATCGGAGACGAAATCTGGCCAGGATAAGAAGGCTGTGGCACTGATCGACGAGCGCAATATTTGTGGTACTATTCATGTGAACCAAGGACTCTTCCAGTGTACTGGACACTGCAGGCCATACCCGGGGCCTTTGACGTCAGAGGAGCTGTGCGAAATGTTGGGAAGAAAGGTAACCGACATCTCATGTTCACGTCAGAACTCTAGAGAGACTCACAAAACGCAGCGCTTCAGACTCGAGTCGGACCAAAGTCTCGCCACCAACGCCTTTGAAATTGTGGAGAGTGATGCTGAGAAGAGATTGATGTAAGTCATAGTGCTAACACTTTAAGAATTGCGATTTGACTGATTTGACTAGCTTTGTCACTGGATTAGATTCATCCACTATTGAGGCTCTTATTAGAACGGCATCGCGCTCTCAAGCTCCAGCCCTAAGAGATCTCCTATACAAACACTTGACAAGCAAGACCTCCATAGGGGTGACTATTCCTGTAAGTCTTGGTGGATCAAACGGCTATGGTGCATCTCAATGACTGACTACTAATTATTATTATGTCTTAGCCCCAAGGGTTCCGTGTCTTTACTCTTTATTTTCATATTCCATATTATGCATTGAGAGTGAGTAAAAAGCTGCTCAAGGACACTCGGGAGAAGCCCGATGGGAAGCCATTAAGAGGGTCCCGGAAGTTACCTTTCCTGTCGAAGCCACTAAACGCGTCAACATCCACAGATGGGATGCACTGTTTGTACGAGGCGCAGATATCGGTTGCTGTGACAGGTATTGATCACTGGGTGTGGACTGCCTATGGCTTTGTCGACACATACTTTGAATCGAAGGACACTGTGGAGGGCTACCACCACCAATTGGGAGGGCCTAACAGCCCTGCACGGCCAGATCCTCTTGCAGCTGGCCAACTTGACGCTGATAAGCCCATATGGACACCTAGGGAGTACTTTTTTAAAGTAATTGAGATTCGGATGAACCGAGTCCTAAAGGAATGGAATGGGGTATTTCTCTGGGTGGAGAAGGAAGTTAAACAGTACGTATGGTGTGTGGACTTTGTCCGCGGTGTTTGCATGCTTTTGCAATTAGATCTATGATGGGAACTACTTTGTTGTTTCGCACAACATCGATGTGTTAGTATATGGGTTCTGCCCCGACGTCGTGATCCAAAGCTTGAGTGGTGATGTCGAACTGCGAAGATAGTGATTAACTGTTGGGCAAGCAGGTCCAGAACGCATCACGTATTTCCGCTCCCGTCGAACAATGCCAAAATCAGACAAGAAGTGCGGGAGTTCTGCAGGTGGAATTCCGAAATGGTCAACCTTTTAAGGGATTTGATAAGCGGTCTTGATGATACAGTTGGGGCTTGGGACGATTTCTGGCGAAAGGAAATTGGGTACTTCCAGGATGATGACGAGCCTCTAGCTTCCTCATCATCGCTTGAATTGTCCATTGCTGCAGTTGGCAAAGCCATGTCGACGTTGAAAACACTTCTTCTAAAATTGAAGGATTTGGAAAAGAAATTGTGCAAGGATAACCCGCAGGGTGTAAGTCCATTATCTCTTACCTCAAATACGGAGACGAAGTACAAATATCTACTTGATACAGAAGCTAATTAAAACAGTTCAATGCTCATCTGATGGTCGAAAATCACGAAGCTGCGATGTTCCAACAGAGAACTGGAAGGCACATCCAGGTTCTCACGGTTGTCACCATTGTAAGTCTCCCCGGAAGGCATGGATTTGAACATCAGGTCTGATTAATTTTTTTTTCAACATCCAGGTATTTCTCCCTCTAGCTCTCGATGCGAACCTATTTAGCGCCACTGGAGTTCTGCCTTTCGCCCCGAACCTTGTACATTTTGCATATGTTTTGCTTTTTTTCGTAGTTCTCGTTGGGGCTACACTCGTACTTTTATTCAAATGGCACTCGTGGTTGCGGCCAATGATCTCATTGATCAATTGTGTTCGAAATGCAATGATTTATTACGGAGAACGACTTGGTAAAGAAAAGACTCGTAACGATGTAAGCACCTCGCCAAGGGCTTGGAAGTGGAGCTTGTCTCTTGGAAGAATTAGAGAGGCTGAAGTTCATGAGCTGAGGGACCTTGAGATGCAGACGATGGAAACGCGAAGATATGGTGAACTTGATCAAAGTTGATTTCCGGCCCATTGGTTTTCTGCTTGCTTCAATTGAAGGGTTTTACGGGGCAAAAACTCCTCTGGGATCTCCAATACCAGGTGATCAGAGCAATCTTATTAGCTCAAAGGTCAAGATCCAGTCTTCTTATCGGCTTTCCCCTTTCGTATCTGCCAAATAAGACCGCTTTGCTCTTTAGTTGGGCCTTGCAGTCTAGTATATCCTCGACCTTTTCAACTTGCCTACGTCAGCACTCGTAGGGGGACAGGCCGGGCACTTAAGACGCTCAAGACTAAGAGAGCCGCCTTAATCTCAACCTCAAACATTGAAAGCATTGTTACCAGCGTAACCCGTGGGCATTATATGGATGAGTTAGTTGATCGACATCACGTGATGCATAGACATCCGTCGCCAGCCGTTCTGCGGGTCGGGTTATCTATCATCCAAACAGCAGGGACATTAGTCATTTTCGGGATCTGGGGGTGTTTAGTTACTTATGCCGCCTTGAATATGACTGGAAGTTATTGCTTGATGCTATTCCCAAACCAATGGTGTGGTCGCCCAAGATCGATACCCAATGACTCGACCAGCCCAATATGCAGCAATGTGCCAGCGCACCACACGTCACCGCATGATCAACTTGAACACCATCTTTTTATCTTGAGTAGAGATCGAACGATAGTTCAAACAGAGCCTTCTCTCAGTGCTTTCAAATTGAAGCCTTGCGTAGTAGTACCTAATGGCAACCTCCTCACTTCCTGGCCTCCAAGCCTTCGTCGGGGAGATCGGGCTGGAGCCTCTCCCGTCCTTTGCAGCAGCAGATGTTTTGAACAACCCTATTGATATATACCATTCATATCTCGCAGAGCATTTGCAGACGCTTGTTGAGTGTGATCAGGATCTCGTCTACAATTCCATTCAGCTTTCCAAGACAATTGAAGATGGAGATTTGGACGTCGTCCTGCCCAAGCTAAAACTGCCCGGTGTCAGCCCCAAAGAGCTCGCAGGCGATCTCCTCAAAAAGGTCGGTCGATTTCTTCATTTTACCAGACTTAATTAAGACAATCACGCGGAATCTAACGAAACTCTCCGCCAGTTTCTACCTCACCCCCTCTTCGCGGCTCCCTTCAAAGATGGCATCCACATTCGATTCCTTTTCTCCACCAAAAAAATCCCACGACTCCTTCTCCCCTATATCAACGACCGACAGGCCATATATGGCAACTTTCCATCCCTTGGCTTGCAAGCTGAACCAGAGTCTAGACGGCAAAAGGTCATCGTCGAGTTCTCGTCTCCAAATATTGCAAGAGATTTCACGGCCGCACACTTGAGAAGCACGATACTTGGTGGTTTTGTGGCAAACATATATGAAGCAATGGGCTATTCTGTGGTCAGGATCAACTACTTGGGAGACTGGGGAAAGAACCTCGGGCTGCTTGGAGTGGGCTGGCAGAAATATGGCTCGGAAGAAATTCTCAATGAGCAGGCAGATCCATTCAGATACATACACGACTTGTATACTAAAATGGAAGAGGAGCTTCGGCCGGAGCAGGAGAAGAGAAAGAAGGCTCGGGATGATGGGCAGGATGCATCGGCTCTTGAAAGCCTGGGATTATTCGCAGAACGGGACGCGACCTTTAAGCGGATGGAGGACGGCGAGCCAGAAGCAATTGCTTTATGGAAGAAGCTCAGGTCGATCAGTATCAAATATTACGTCGAGACGTATGCACGGCTCAACATCAATTTCGACGAATATTCAGGAGAGTCTCAAGTCAGCCTTGACTCAGAAGCCGTCAGCCAAGTCGAACTGATGTTGAAAGATAAGGACATTTGGGAAGAGCAGAATGGGGCGTGGGTTATTGACTTCGACAAGCACGGCGCCAAGCTGGGTACTGCAGCCGTTCGAGATCGAAACGGCTCCACGACGTACCTGCTGAGAGACATTGCGACTGTCTTCGACCGGCTTAAAACCCACGCGTTCGATAAGATGGTGTACGTTGTTTGCGAACAGGATGTACACTTTCGGCAAGTCATCAAAGCGGTTGAGCTCATGGGCCATGCCGACATCGCAAGCAAACTACAACACATCACCTTCACTAAAGCCAATGGACCTTCGTCTCACCTAGGTAATCCCAAACTGCTAGGGGATATCCTCGACCAATGCGAGAAACACATGCATGAGGCAATCGTCGCGAACCCGGATCAATATCAGACCGAGGACTGTGACACAACGGCAAAGGTGGTGGGGATAAATTCCTTGGTCTTGCAAGAGCTATCTTCGAGGAAGAGCCATTCCAATGGCCTTGACTTAAACCTTCTGACGTTGTCAGAAGGCGAGACAGGCACAAGCTTGCAACTTTGTTATGCCAGGGTCTGCTCAGAAATCGCGAAAATCGGATTGCACCCAACGCCGGAGGAAATTCTTCACATCGACTACACCTCGCTCTCAGACCTTCCGTGGTCCGAGCTACTGCGGCTGATGGCTCGATATCCGGAAGCCACCCATTCCTCATTCAAAACACTGGACCCCGGGACGATTGTTTCTTATCTTTTCCGCGTCGTTGAAGAATTGACGGGTTGTCTTGATGATGCTGACAAAGCCGAATCCGAGGGAGAAGGTTCTGCAGCGGGTTCCAAATTTGCTGCCCGAGCTGTTCTATACGAAAATGTGCGACAAATTCTGGAAAACGGCATGAAGCTGCTGGGGGCCACTCCCCTCAGTAGATGAGTAAGTTTTTGCTCTTTTTAGTTCTGGCTTCAAGTACGTTCGGCTTGAAGTGTATTGCTGCAGCCTCAACCAACAACACGTGAGCCTAAGCTGCGAGTATTTATGTATCAGATGTATTTTTGAATGACATAATTTCGAGCTTCGTTTGCAGAGTTTGATATTTTGCGCATGAGATGATTTTACTATCATACTAGCGAATGCTTGTTGTTCTGTCGAGCAAGTAGTAAGGATGACACTGGCACTGCTTCCTGTTGTTTGTCCCCCTCAAGCATGACATCGCCTCCACTTTTAAGGTTTTAGATAAGAGCATAGAAACAAATATCAAAACTTTAATTAAAAAAAATGAATTTGCGACTGTACAATTGTCACTATGTCATATTTGTTAGATGCATAACTGGAACGGAGCTCGTAGGGCACATGTGGAGTGGATTAATCCGTCCCCTTATAAAATGAGCCTGTAGACCGAGCGGAATATAGCCCTAATACGGAGGTTCCGGCAAAGGTGCCCGCAAAAAAGTTTCCCGAATTTAGTGAAGAATCCCTGTAAGTACGCTAAAAGCCCTGTAGCGGAGTAAACAGGCCCCTGTACGGGTGATTATAGGTAATGACTAACTCGCTAAGTTGTAGCATACAAGCCCTGTAAATTATAGAGTCTTATCCCTATAAGCTCTAGCGCTTAGGTCTACTATTGGTGCTTTTGCTAGCCTTAAACTTTATAGGGACATTATTGGCGTCACTGCAAGGCCTACTTAGTAAATTCCGGAAACTTTTTGCCGAAACCTCCGCAGAGCAATTCCACAGACCCCATCGTGTGTCCGTCCACGCGTACAGCGCTCCTAGACCTCGCTGCCGTCTCCCGAGTCCTCCGTGTGTGCTAGGACATCTGGCCCCGCGGTTCCTGCTGTCTCTCGGCTCTGCATCCCCCGCCCCTGCGCTTTCTGAGTCCGCCGGGGCCCTGATCACCCTTTTATTTACCGCTGCCAGGGTGTTGCCCTTCATAGCCACAAGGACGCTCCTCAGGAAGCAGGTCATCGCGGGAATTGTCGCAGCGAGCCTATATATGGGCTGGCTATAAGGTATTATAGGGGCGCTCACTTCGGGACCTTTGGGTGGTGCGGGACTGCCGGCTCTGCTGGTTCGTGCGGCGCGTACAGTAGGGTCAGTAGCAGTCGGGAGGGTCGCGGAGCTGTAAGTTGTGAAGGAAAGGAGGTCGCACGAGATAATTTTCTCAATACTGCTCGGCAACGACTAAACAGGCTTGGAATGCGCCAACCAACGGAGAGTAGAATTGAAGTATCATTAACTATAATATCTAATAAAAACAATCTCTAAAACAGCTGCTGCATGAAACATAATGGAAAACATTTTGCCTACAAAGGCATTCTATAAATATGGCATCAACAGCAAGTATAATACACGTCCTTGTAATGCGCTGTAACACTTTTTTGAGCAAACCTCCAACGATAGTAGTAGCAAGCCGTCCCTTGCTACCTCCAGTACAAATGTAGCGAAACGCCATTGACACATGATAGTATAGGCTAGAACATATAGGGTACTTCCCTTTCCCAGGTGCGAAGCAAAAACGCTGTTGAGACAGGAAAACGAAAATCGGAACAGCTGTTATGCCGTTCAATAGGTAAAGCCTGCCAGACGTATCAAAGAAGTCTGAACAAACTGTCCCAACGTATGATGTGAAGTATTTGATATCCCGGACCCGCCGGCTGACATTTTCATGTTGTCGCAACCACTAGAGAAGTCTAACAGAAGATTGGCAACTCTATCCGAGGATATGGTGGATAACGGGCGGGAAAATATGATCGAATATTGAAGACGCTGTTCGATTTCAGGAGGGAGCGTGCGCTTGTCGACTCGCCCGTGAAGCTTCTGTATCCCCACAGCTATCTTGTTTGCTTGTGGACGTCGCACGCAGTACATCGCGGAGTCCCACAGCCTGGGCAGTTCTCGATTGAGGTCGTCATGCCGCTCGCATTGCATTGGCACTGGTTTCCATTAGCCACGCGCATCTCAATCGATCCTGCTATACACTCACACAAATCCAAACCCAAACCACGACCTTCTTCTTCGGCTTGGGCATTGAGGCTAACAATCATAGGGATGTTGAATTCGCGGCAGCGGAGCGAACTGAGCTTCCACGGCCCTGCAGACACGGCAATACTCAAGACGTTCCTCTCTCGGATACAAAATTTGGAGATCTTAAGGACAGATTAAGCTTATAACCCAATTGGAAAGTAATACAAATAGATCGAAAGAAACAAGTGAGCGGCTTCTAAGAGAAAACAGGAGACGTATTAAACCTGACCCAGGACAAGAATGTTAAATTTCAAGATTTCTCTCGGGCCACTTTCCGCTTGTCGTCGTGGAACTAACTTCCTAGCCTTCTTTGGGCTAGACGGCCAATCGAGCCTCTCACAGCGTTTCGGTTACGAGGATGTGGTGAGACCTTGAGGAGATCTAACAAACTCAATTTCATCTCCGCGACAATCCACGAGCCTGCCAATTAGAAGATTGGAGCCAAAGATTTAATTCTACTGCTGGGGCCCACCTCTGGCTTCGTCGCGACGTCCCGAAACAAGAGGGGAGGCCAATTTAGGTATATATACCACTTTCCAGCAAACCCAACGAGGCGAAAGAAGTGTGTGAGGTCATTCCTCAAGGGCGGTTCCTCCTCGTACCAAATAGAGCACTTGCTCTAATTCTCGCGAGGACGGCAGCCCACGGTTTGTTACACATTTGGGCACAACGCTTGTAACAGTGGCACGGAGGCGGGCTCAGATGGCTTGTGTTGATGTTGGAACTCTGGAGCATGTCTGACGGTAATTTCCTTGGCGAGCGGAAATTTCCAGGTGAGGTACTGCGTTGTATCTGGACGAGATAGCAACGACCAAATGTTTCGGGGACTTGCAGGATTTCCTACGGCATATGACTTGCAGGTCATCCAGCCATCCCAGCTTCATCCAAGTATTATCTCGCGGGCGAACCTTGCATAATCGTGTTCCCTATCCTCCCACCCTTCCAGCCAGGGATGTATCGCACAACTGAAATCCGCTCTTGGGAGGGAAAATTGGCGCGAGCTTCAAGAGTGTTTATAGACGCTTATGATATCGTCTGCACGAAAGATGGTAACTTCATCAGTTGGTATGAAGTAGTAAGTCACTAATCCTTACCGTTTCAATGTATGTTTGCTGATAAACATGCCAAAATGCGGATGGACTGTAAAACGCCAGGAGGGCCTAGAACACTGAACGAGCCGATTGAACAGTGTCCCATGTCGACAGACAACAAAGGCTCATAGAGAGATTGTAGTGACAGCTGAATGAATGATTGAGGAGATAGAGGAACACAATCTGGAAGCTGCTCTCACCCCCACATATATTCTCTCTCTATCCATGATGGTCAGCAGTGCTCCTTAAGTTGCGGCGATTCTACCCACAAGTCGACTCTTCAACTGTCCCCGTGCTTGCAATCCCTCCCCACAGTATTGTTCCATTCGTGCGAAATCCCGAAGCAGTTAGGAATGAATTTGCGCACCATCGAAAAGGTTGGTCAGCTGAGGTCCTTCTAGAAATCCGATATTAAGAGCGAAGGCTTTGGCGGAAGGCTGCGTCTCTGGAAAGAGCCATGACCGCCAGCAACCTTTGTTCACAAGTCGCGGTCATCGCAGTCAATCCTACCAAACCTTCCCAACCGTGGTGGGCATTTCAACTGCCAAGCTATATTCGAAAATAGAGTATGGGCGCGGACATACGGAAACTCGAGGAGCAGAAACTGCGATCGGACTGTCCAGCTTTTCGAGTATTTGAATTAATCCGCGTCATTACTGCACGGATACTGTTTAGATAACTCTGCGAGATGATATGGGGCCTTTCGGAATTATTGTATAGATTCAGAAATGGAGTCTGAAGCACTACAGAATGTGTATGGTATTTTGAAGTGACTTCATTCAACCCGGACAAATCTTGTGCAAAAGAAGTCGAGAAGATCGGGTAGAAAACACGAAAATATGTCAGGAGAAATCTAACGCTACCTTCAGACCGAAGAATTAATAGTACAGAAGTCTGTAGGTAGCTGCCTCCAGCCCCTAAGCCCACCTGGTAATTGATGTCCTTTTTGGGCGAGAGACACGAAGCTAATGCGGTTGATGCCCAATGCTATTAGGTCTGGAGATGCATTGGGGCGGTTAATTGAGGGTAAAATGTGGCCCTTATGCATGAGCACGATGCGCGTCACAAGCTTTTCCGTATTTCAGAAGCCTTGAGAGGATGCACGGTAGCCTTGTTGGGGCTAAAGCACTTCCTTCACCGTCGTTGCATTACACTTTTAAAATGATCTCGTTTCAGACGATCAGGATCTTGCAGAGTTGCGAATAATTATGGGCTCTCTGAGACGGAATTGTGCCTTTCAGTATGGCTCTATCCAGAGTTTATATGGATTAATGTACAAATAAGCTATGTAGGCAATTCTCTAGTCCTGCCGAATTCTTTTTCCCTCACTCACCTTTTTGATGCAGTCTTTAACTTTGCGTTGTTGATTCGGCCAGTGCGTTGTCATTGCATGTGAGGCTTTCAATATGGCTAGTTGCACGGTTTTACCTCACAACCCGGCAAGGCTGACCGAGTGGGAAGCGAAGAGCGTGTCTGTCGCGGATTGGCGTGATTGAGAGCCATAAAATTATCGCTGACTCTTGAGCGCTCGTCTTATTCGTCCTTCGCAGAATATCTGCGGCGAATAAAGCCACCCTAGAAAATGTGCAGATTTGCGGGGTGAGAGAGGCTCTGCGTGCGGAAATGTCGGTCTCAAATTCTAACTCCAGTCACACGACTATAAATTAATGGTTTCCTTAATTGAAATCAATAAAAATTGTTTAACAGTCAGACACGAAATCGCACATATCAAATATCAAATTTTTTTGTCTTTGGCTCAAATTCAAGATGCCACCCTCGTTTCAGGAGTATGTACATTGCCGTCATGTCACTCTTTACTCCTTATAACCAAAAGCAATGGCTAGGCCATGCTCTTATGGCTATTCAATTCATGCTCGGGGAGAAGCTCTAGACGCTCTGCTTATCGCGCTGTATCAATTGCTGACGTTTCCACCATAGAATCCTCAATTCCAGACTCTTCAAGTTTATCGTTGGAGAAGCTGTAGATGGCAAGCCATCCGAATTCTCTGTCCACGAAGACGCAATTGCCCAGCTTTCGGCACCACTCCGTACCTTGACGAAATCTAGTCCCGAGTCTCGAGCCGGGCTTGCAACATGGAGAGACGTGAGCAAGGAGACGTTTGAGCGGTTCGTTCAATACGCATACACTGGGGACTATTCCATACCAAAGACCGAGAAATGGAACGTGGCCGTCCCACCTAAAGTAAACGGCATCCATCCCAAAGCTGCACACGCCCCTGCAAAGTCAGAAAAGACAGAAAACGGTGCTACCGCTCAACCATCCTCACCGAATTCTTCGAATGGAATACGAGGACGGGTTAACTCTCTTGGGTCGGACGAGACCCCCACAAGTGACGCCTATGATGCATCCATATCTGAGAAGTTGGAGGACGACGGGAGTATTCTGAATTACCCCACCCCGAGCAAGAAACATAAAAAGAAGAAGGCTAAGGCGGCAATTGAGAAGGCTGAAAAGGAAGCTAAAGAGGCCGAGTTGAAAGTAGAGAAGGAGTCGGTGCAGGAGCCAGAACAACAACCGCACCCAGCAGAGCCACAGCCAGCAGAACCAGAGCCGGCAGAGCCAGAGCGAGTACAGACAGAGACAGAACCAACGCCACTTGCGAGACAAGAAAACTCATCAATGCAGCACACACTCACGGAGGACTTCCAGTCACTCTCATACCCGTTACTCGCATCGCGCGACAACTACGAAGGCACCTGCGAACCCTCCACCGATTTCGAAAAAGACCACAGTTATTCCAACGTTTTCCTAAGCCACGCTTCCCTCTACGTCTTAGGAGATGTTCAGCTCATTGATAACTTGAAAGCATTGGCTTTGTTCAAGCTCCACAAGACCCTTTGTACCTTCCAGCTTGATCAAGAAAATATTGGAAATATCACCGACCTTGCTAGATATGCATACTCGGGGAAAGATGCAGAGTTGAATGAAGGGATTGGGGGATTGAGGGGTCTTGTTTGTCAGTATATGGCTATACACGCGAAAGAACTTGCTGTCGATGCCAGATTTATGAATCTTCTGGCTGGAGGAGGGCAAATTGTTAAGGATTTTTTCAGTTTCCAGTTGCAGAGGATACATTGAGGCACGGAAGAGTATATAACGGAAATAAAAAATTTCATCTACATGGAATAGGAGTTTTTGCTATGATTACTTGCATGGAGTAGTGGAGAGGAGGCTGAAGAAAGGGATCACCGGATGAGGATACACGGAACTTTGAAAACCATCATCCCCTCACTCAATCAATGTGAGTGTAATTCACCGCGCAACTTTGCAGCGTGACAGATCATTCTGTATATTTTTCTTCCCAAAAATAACTTGCTGCAGAATTTCTCCACTATTGAGCAATAACTCGACATGGCATCCCCTAAGATTCCTGTCTCGAGGAAATAAAATCCAAATTCAAGATAACCCTTCAGGAGAGACTAACAACATAGGACCCAAAAAATGCAGGTGATTTATATTAATGCCATCGAGCAGTAGTCGTATATGGATGTGCAGCCTCGTTTTATCAGCTCACTCCTCCCTTATATCAATCGTGGACCTTAGTTCTCGAGACTTGATTTCCCATGATCCTGTCGCATCCCAATCTTTACCCTTCCCAGCGGCTTTTCATACCCTTCTTATGCATTTCTTTCACGCGCTCCTCCTTCTTTACCTCCTCTCTTTGTTTCACTCTTTTACTTCCCTAGCAATCTCTCGAATTCTCTCCTTTAGAGCAGCGGATGTCTTTCCAACCACAATCCACTTGGGGGTGCAATGCTTGTACCCCTCACTACCCCTCCGTGCTTCAGTGGAAAGGACACGAAGATTTCAAATGTCCTACGCAGCAGCGCGCAACTCCCACTCGGATATTTGTATCACTACCGCCACCGCATATGCATTGTCATCCCCCTTCCTCTTCGAGCGATTCGGAAACGTCTCTCTCCGAAATCTCTTCCCGTCGGTCTCGGCTTTCTCCTTCAGTCTTCAATTTCAGCCACCTCTCATCCTTAGCAGCATCAACCTTCTTCTTGAACTGCGGATCCAAGCCACCATGGTAGCTCATAATATCCTCCCGCATGCTCATGATGCCCTTCTGTCCGCTTGTGCGCAGTTGCTCTTGAAGATTCTTCACAGTCCCTGTGTGATTCATGCCCCGATATACGTATTGTGCCTCCCACCAACCTTTAGTTCTTTTATTGATCTTCGGCTGATGGAATCTGATAGTTCCAGCATGCGTTCTCGTAGGTTCGAGGGGTGGTAGATAAGGCATCACATCGTCGACGAAAAGGTAGCCGCTGATCAATATACCGATCTTTGTGTAGGTGATGAAGCCAGATGGGTAGCCCGGGATAACGATCGAAGTCGGTCAGGTCTCTTTGGGATGATATGGATAGTCTGCAGTGCAGAATTCTTGCTTCTTCTCTGAAGATGGGGAGATGAGGATAGGATTGTTTCAGCGGGCGAGTTAAAACGCGAAGATTGCGGGTTGTCACGTGGAATATTTTGCTAAATCGGGAACTTCATCACCATAATTCAGCAATACCGCACTGGCAATAGGGGCATTTGAGCTGTAATTCTAATGATTTAGCTCCCTGTCAGCGCTGTACTTCAGCGATCGAAGCCTCCTCTACCACCGCTATCAGCAAGCCTAGAAAATTGGAAGGCGGGGAAAGCACTTTGATAGGTAACTTCGTCTGAAATTTTATCCTGATACACAACCTATTTTACTCAGTCACAGCCGATTTTTCAATCATAACTAAGGTGATTGGGGTAGAAAGGTTGGTTTTGTAAAGTGATTGATAAAGTATATCATATATCATAGATTATCAATATCGATCTCCACCTGTCGTAACTGTGAGCCCGTGTCTGCAGTTGTCGACGAAAGCAAAGGTCAAAACTGCACATGGATCGGATCGTAGTTGCGACCCTTTGCAAGCTGCTTGAACGACTCAATGGCGTCACCATATTCTAGTGCCTCTCCCACGGTGATCGACTTTTCACGCTGGTCGAGGACTTTCCCCATCACTCTATGCGCCTCGCGGACTTGACGCCGCAGTTCGCGAATGGGGGATCAGAACCGGTAGAGCAAAGGACGTAGAACAGAGTGGATAGAGTTCACATCATTGATTGCTCGGAAAACGTGGTATGTGTAAGTACAGGTGATGCCAAACCATTCAGGTTCGCGGCAGAGGAGGTCACCAAGGAAGAGGCGGGAGGATACACACGCTACAGCGTGGAGGAGAGTTTCATGCACACGGATGGCATGCCGTTTTGAGAAAGTCGTTAGCTGAGTAGAGTCCACTACAATAATAATGCCAGACCAGTGTCACAGAACATCTGCATTCACTGCGAAATGCAAACTTTTGAATCAGGTGATTATCAGGTGATGGTCTTCCTTTCTGCAGCAATATGCTTTCGCTGAATGTATGTCAACTAAGCTCTTCCAAAATATTAGGAGACTTTATTCTGGCAGCATAATGGCACTTCTGGTGGTCCTACGTTCTCTCAGCATCATTGCTCCCATTTGCTTACTTCCATGTGCTCTTATGATACCGGAAAGCGCCCTCAACCACCGCAAACTCGCCATATCATTCACCACTCTAATCTTTGTTATTCATGGATTTAACCTCTGTTTCTCCCATAAGTTTGGTGATACACCTTTGCAGCTTATCGCCGTATCGCACTCCCTCTGGACATTAGACGTTCTGGTCTGGAGAGATCCGAGGAAAGACTTCAAACTAATTCACCGAACTTCTGCAAAATTGAAGCATGACTCTCCTGCGAAGCCTGTCAGACTTTGGCAAGAGTCCTATCCTCAATCAATCTCGCGTCGTGCTTTCTGAGTTTGGAATCTGGTCTGGTCCTGGCGATATACAAATTGGAATACCGGATCCCCTGATTCCGCCTCCTGTCACAAATATCAACCATCACCAGACACCTCTTCTATCACCTATATCAAAGAAACATTTCCAATAATAGTTCTATGGTATCTCAGTCTAGACGTCGCATCCTACATGAGTGCTTTGGACCCATTCTGGTTACCGACTGCAGGAACAATTCCGATATCAACCCCTCTTCCTTTCGCACCACCTTCATTACCAAAATATCTCTCAGCCATCCTTACATCTGAAGTTTTCGCAAGGTGGTTTAGAACAACAATTATGTTGCATCGCCTATATGCATCGTTGCTCCTCGAATTCTGGATAGGGATCGGCATTCCTTTTATCCTGCTAGGCCATCTTGGTGTGCTGAGTGATCTCTGGGGTAAACCTTATGCTTGGCCACCCTACCTCAATGGGTTTTCAGCCATCTCAGAGAGGGGAATTCGAGGGTTTTGGGGAGAGACTTGGCATCAGAGTATGCGATATGTACGTATCACAATTCACTCTTTCTTCTTCAGGTTGGGAATTGACTTCATCTCATAGATGCTTTCTGATCCAGCTAGAGCTGCTGCACGAGCACTTGGTTGCGGAGCTCATACTTCAATGTTTTACATTACCGAAGTGATTTTAACATTCGTGTTCGCAGCTGTGGCACACATGTTCATGTTTCCTTTTCATAATACTGGCTTTTCTCGTACGGATATATTTGTTTTTTTCCTACTGCAGCCTATTGCAGTGTTCTGTGAAGTTGCCTTGGATTCATTCTTTGAGAAAGGGGTGGATGAAGGTAGAAAGCGGAAACTAAGATGGGTATTGACATTGGCTTGGCTGTATTTTTCAGTGCCACCAGCTGGGATACAATTCTCGAGAGCAGGAATGTGGCCTGTACGACCCATTCCGATTAGTCTCACTAGTGGGGCATTGGAAGGAAAATGGTGGGTTGGATGACCAGTTGTTTGTAATCATCTTTATATCTTGCTTGTCTATCTGCGTTTTATAGTAGTTTAAAAATACCCTTTAATAATATATCTTAGTGTAATACTAGCGTAAGTCGTCCAGGTAGGGAGTTAAGTATATGCTCTCCTATGTCCTTATCAATTATAGGGTTGTCTATCATAATTAATAGCCCTTCATACTAATCAATTTTCTTAAAGGACTAACTTATAGTCTAATCTTTACTTAAACTAAACAAGGTTCAAAAATCTTTTAACACTTCCTTGATAATACATTAGTCCATTATTTACCTAGCTTCCCTTTAAGGAATTTCCAAATGGTGAGACTCACCTTGTACACAATCTAATAATATCTTCAAATATTAAAGTAATATGTCGTAGTCTTTAAATTCACTCAAAAAAGTTTAGTATACCCTTCAAGAAACCTCCTCGCTACAAATTGGGTTGCTTTATTGCATCTTCTCGCACTGTTTTTCTCTTCACTTATTGACTTATTCACTTATAACAATCCCAATCTCTCGTTTTGAGAAAACTAAAAATTCGACGACTTTGTCTGTTCCATTTTGTTCCCTTCTTTCCTCCCCAAACAATCTCAACATCCCATCAACGATATTGTCAAACAGGACCAAGTCCTCGATCTACCCCCTCCAAGACATCAACAAACCCACTCTCATTCCATCTCACAACAAAAATGACCACCCACAGGTTCAACTACGAACAAGCCGAAGTCCCAACAAAGGACGGCGCCACCTTTGAATACCACCAAGTCGAGGCTCCCATCGGACGATCCCACCGCTCTGGCAGGTACAAACACCTCCACCCGCCACAGCGCAGACTTAGTGATGCGTTACCTCCCCTCAATGTTGTAGGAAAGAAGAAGGTTAGCGAGGAAGTTGTGGCTCGGATGGAGGATGATTATGCAATGGGTTTGGAGGAGAACGAGGAGTTTGGAGCTGATGTTGTTGCAAGGATGGTTTGGGCTTTTGTGAGTCCTCGATCTTTCCATCTCTCTTTTATCTGTGGTTCTTATTACTTGGTTCTGAGACGGTGATGGAGGTGTATTGGGTGAATGGTTGGAGTGGATTGAGGCTGATGGAAAACGTTCAGGGAACCGATCTCAATGGCCGCCGTAGAATTGAAGCTTTCATGCAGAAATTGGATCCGGATACGAGAAGACGGCGTGAGGTTCACTTGGCGGAGTATGCGGGGTTCAGGATGCGGCGTGATGGTACTTTGGATTATGACACTAGCGTGAGTGTGATGAAGCAAGGAAAGAAGTGGTGCAAACTCATGTGAGCAGTTCATTGCGTCAGCTGGTTTCATACAATTGGGGGGGGTGGGCATTTGCTTGTAGCGGGCATTAAAGGGGAATCAGGAAGTGGACTTTTTCACCTCATTGCGTCGGGAATTGATAAAACGTTACTTCATATTCATCAACTCATTGTGCTGCCCATCCTATCCCCACTTCCATTCTTCAAGCCTGTTTCTCATGTGCATGGAAATCGGTAAACAACTGTTTTCCATTTCAACAACTCATAATATTGCTCCTCAAACGAACCAGTAGTCAACAAACAATCACCTGCTACTCTTTCTCAACTGACCTCAAATGCATAGATTTTCAATAGATAATCACTTGCAATTTCATTGGCTATTATACAAATTGCTCCTGACTTGCAACACTTGATGTCTACTCACCCATCCATTTTTCAAATGCATCGCAGCTCAACATCATCAATTCATATATGGATCCCATAAAGAGACACTTTTTTCCTGTCCCCTTCCTCTTCCCCTGTCTTCTATTCCCCTTCTAAATTGCACCGAGCACTGACCCCTCATCGCAATAAGTTTCCTCACTCCATCTTGGATCCCTCACACAATAACATACTTCCCCCCTCCCTCTTTCCTTCCACCCCTCAAAAACACCGACTCCCCAATGCCTCACCTTCTCCCTACTATTGCACCCCAATCCAACCTACATAACAACACACTCCTTCTTCCCATTTCCACCTCCACCTCCCTTTCCCTTCTTCAATTTAGCAAATAAGCCCGGTCCCTTCTCCTTCTTCTCCCTTGGCTTACTAAGAGGCGGTAGCTCCGCTACTTCTTTGTATCGGGGATGGGCACGCATTGAATCATCCACGTGAAGACGGTAGTTACTGGGATTCTTCTCTCCTTTGCGGCGGGCTAGGCCGTACACTTTATTTTTTCCGCCCCGTTTCCTCCACTCTGCAGGTCCAGGCCCACCACCTGCTTCTTTCCATAGCCCTTGACCGGGCTTCTTTTTGGTTGTTGCTCCTGGAGGACGAGCTCTCGTGGCTGTGGCTGGTGCTGCGGTTGTTGGGTCTGCCATAATGTATGGTCAAGAATTGGGTGGTTCTCACTGACGCAAGATGGAGCCAGTAGTATTTTGAAAGAGAGAGAATAGGAGGGGTGCAATTTGGAGTATATGAGGAGCCTCATGAAGTGTTGACTGAGGATGTGATTCAAACACAGCTGCGCACTGTAGAAGCTGTGAATCATCCAACCCTTATCATTCCAGTCATCCCCAGCGTTCTCCCCCTCTCACAGGCTTCGACTATTCCAAATACCAATGCGGCCCATCTACCTGATCTCTAAATACTACCCACATTCCCGTAATCACGTCACGTCACCCAGAGATCACTTGGAGAATAAAGAGGATACCCCACAAAATAGAGAAATATCCTCACCATCATCCCTAAACCAAGAACCCACCTCGAAGCCTAATCCCACAGAAATGGCAAACCCACACCCACCAAACCTCCCACCACTCTCAACAATTCACCCCCAAAATACCGGCCTCCCTCTAAATCCCGCCCCGAGAGCAACGGAGAATGGTTCTGGAAACTGTCGCCCTACCTCCCAACCCTCTGGATCCGAGACGGACAATTGATTACCCCCGCCATACTGAAAGAACTAGAGGGTATGTTGTCTCTGCCCTCCCTAACTTCGTAGACACACTTGAAAACATTAATACATTACTCAAACTCAAGTTGATTACTGCCATCATTTTCCGTGAACGTTGAAATAAGGATGCTAACTAAATTTTAACAGCTGCTTGGTTAAAATACCGGACATTGGGTATTCCGGGTAAGGGAGATGGGGCGAGTGTACGTGATAAGACGTTGACGGGGAGAAGAAGGTTGGAAAAGGAGTATGAGATATTGGATGATCAGACGCGGAGAGCGAAGGAGGTGGCGTTGGCGAGGTATAGAGGCTTCGTTATTTGTGGGGGAGATGGGAGGTTGGATTATGGTACCTCGACCGTGTCTAAAAACGAAGAGAAGAAGGGAAAGAAAAAGGGATGTCTCATCATGTAAATCGTACTCTCTTCTCGTTACCAATATTCAATTATAATTAATGCTAGAATTAGGTTGATGAAGTTTGCCTGGGGTGTTGAAGAGCAGCTCAAGTTATCCAAAAAAGAAATCTATATGATTATGTATGATTTTTACTGGGTAATAACTTATTAATTTTATAACCGTGGAGCCTGATGGTTACCGATCTATACCTCCACCTCCTTAACCCTTGAATGGTGGAGAAGAATCTATTTTTCATTTGGAAAAGTTAAGATGAGACGCGGGGTAGTTTGCTTAGGGGCTGTTTCGACCACTCGCCTACCCCTTGCTGTCATCCCTTAGGATACTTCCCTCTTCTTCATGTACCAGAGAATTCATTTACAACATGCCGATGTCAGATACCGACAATCCGGTTGATATACATGCCTAGTCTGAAAATTGGAAGACGGAGGGCTTACAGTTGCAGATATATATCTTACTTCATCATCTCCGCAGCATGATGAAAGACAAGACCATCGGTCTTCTCTCAACGATAATAGTTGACCATCACATCTACGATGAAAGAATTTCTGCTCTTCCTCTGTCTCTTCGCTGCGGCGATCTTTGCCGTCCCTCACACAGATGTTGCCGAAAGAGCCGTTCAAGCACCCACAACATATTGATACGAGCAAGTGAAGCATAACGGGATCGTCAGCGGGTCGACACATCTTTTGGAACGTTAATGACCACGGTGCCAAAGGCGACGGTATCACAAATGATACTGTAGCAATCCAAAGCGCGATCAACACCGGTGGCAGCACTTCCAGCCCACGCAGCTCGAACGCACGTTGTACGGAGCACAGGCCGTAGTCTACTTTCCAGCCAGTCCCTAACTAGTGAGCAGTGGCGTATACAACTATGTTAACACCGTGCTGATGAGCGATCCAACGAACGAGCTAATTATAGCAAGCCAGCCCGAATTTCAGCAGCGACGTCCTGCTCGCTAGCGTTCCGTTGCTACCAGTCTCATCAAGCTTTACTACGAGATAAAAACTTAATTCTTGATACTACTTCTGTGTATCTAACAAAGAGTATCACGCTTTCCACGTGGTCAGTCAGCCAGGTCTCCAACGACATGTTCAATATGCCCATGGGGCGACGAGCCACACCACTATGGGGCATAACTCCCCGCTGCTCCTCAACGACCTGCAATTCCTTGGTGGTGAGATCCGCCTTTCGATTATCGTAACCCAGTATCAGTTTAAGAGCATGTACTTCAAAAGTAAGCTGGTCTACATCGGTGTAACGCTGTCTGAACTTGGAGCTAACCGCTGGTCAATTAGATGTGCTCACGGGCCTGAAACTCGTCCAACTTCTCCAAGGGACAGGCCAAGGTCTATGATTCGAATGGTACACAACATGTATCGATATGAGAGGAAATTCTAGCGGTAGTTTTAACTTGACCGACTCGACGGCGTCAAATACGACGACTGTTGTAAACGCTGGCGGTCTTCACCACCGCTGGTGGGACATTCTTGGTGCTGGAAATTTTCATGGTTAACTCATCTGTTCCCGCGGTGAGTCTTCAATCTCCAAACCCCGGGCTTCGTGTAAGTCCTCAGGACAAGGGATGGTCTGATTCTGGCGGATAGATTATCAGAGTCAACAAATCAGCCGTCCTCACCGAGTCTATCCAACCTAATCATAACTGGATCAGGGGCAATGTCTACTCCACCAATTCAACAGCCCCTCATCAATCCAATGGCGAAATATTTAAACCTCCACGCCCTCGAGTCTCGTTGATAGTATAGGTTCCTTTTACACTATCGTTCCAGCGACTTACCAATACTGACATTTCACAAGTAATCAAAGTCAAGAACGTCTCTGGCCACCACCTAATAGCTAGTGACGGAACAACAGACGATGCGTCAAGCTTACAATCTACTACCAATACAGCCGTACAGCGAACTAACCCATCTATTCCCCTTTGGGGTTTAAATTCTTACCCACACCCTCTCAATCCCTCCCAGAAACACACTACTAGTAGTTAGCGAAAGCCTCACCCAGCTCGCCGCAAGGGAAACCAGCCAACTTCTCACGCCGAAGCCCCTCGAGCAATAATCAAATCGAAAACCCAGGTATATAGCATTTCCAAATACCCCAACCTCTCTCCCCCACCCCAATTTCCTATCTTGCAGAAACAGGCCTGGCATAGATACCCGACTTCATCTCCACCATAACGACAGCGTCACCCGGTATAAATCTGTCGAGGGAAATATGGCTGGCGACACGCCCGGCAACGACGGCTTCTTCAACTGTAGCTGTAACTGTAACTGCCGTTCGGTATCCGGTGGCTCGTATTTCTCACTTGGAATCTTGCACCGTGCGGCGTCCTGCCGTGCAGTTCATATCTGCGCATTTCCCTCCCAGCTGATCCGTATATTGGGAACTCTTGCGCATCATCGAACACGATGCCGATATGGTCCTTGCGATAGTGGGGTTCTCGTTGAGTAGGGTCGCAGGAGGGTGCTTGGCGGGGATGATGGGATCGGGGTGGTTGTGCGAACATGCGAGGATCTATTGAAGTATTAAGGTGTTGACTGTCTAGCTTTTTGGTGGTGCTTATTAGAGCATCACAAGTTCTATCAAATGAATACCTATATACTAAAATGTGTTCTGGGTTTACAGCAGAGCGAGACGTCGTATTGGCAGTGACGGCATCAATACCGGGACCAATGCCCTCACCAGGACCAACTCCGTTTCCAAGCAAGCAGGAGTTTAGCTGGTGTAGGGCGAGCGGTGCTTTGGTACATATAGCCTACTCTCTCTCTCTCTCCCTCTCTTTCGCTCTACCGAAATTGTTATAAAGCACATTCTAGTGCAGGACAGGTATCTACCCGCGCGTCCTCAACTCCAACATCTCCCTTTCCAGCACCTGCAGCTGTTTCTGGGATGCCCCATGCTCCGCCAACGGCCAGACTAAAGGAACTATACTCAAACATAGTAGCGGCTTGTACAGCTACGGCATTGGCGCTACCGAGGTTGAGCATATGATTAGTGAAAGTGGGGTCGTGGGTGATGGGGATATGGTCGTTGCGACGAGAGCTGACGATGCGGTTGCGAGTTTTAATGGCTTTACGCGTGCTTGTTTGGGATAGAGTGGGTAGGGTGCCGGGTTGTGGGATGAATGTGCTGGGTTTGAGACTGTGGCTTTGGGTTTTGTGTATGTTATCTTGTCTCGGAATTGTATATAAAGAACTTTAGAACTAAATTAACGAGGTCGGAAGAGCTTGTAAATAAAGAATAAGAAATAGTTTGAATGTATAGAGCTTTATATATACCTTGTTAAATGATTTATAAATCGTGGGCGTATAGTATTGTTTTACCGTTTTTCTAATTGGGCCTGTGGTGAAGGAGGAGAAGAAAGTGAGGAATAGGAAGAAATGTGTTTTTATGTAGGACCTGGGGAGGGGGCTGTGAAGAGGGAAGGGAATGGTGGAGGGTTTGTGGGAAATGGAGGAGAGGAGGGGAAGTGATTATTTGTTTTTCATTTGCAATTAAACATTACAATAAGCTAATGAAATTGAAGGGCCATTAACGGAAATGAATTGGGTATATACATAGTATTTGAAAGTATCAAAGGATATATCGAAACCCTCTATTATCAATCTCCGTCATATCAAGCATTCCTTTTTCAATAGCCTCTCGTTCCTCCTCGTCGCTGAGCTCACCCCGTAATGCTTGCTCGGCGTCTCGACGCTTGTTGGAACGGTACATGTAAATATAGAGGATGATGACCATGAGGAGTTTGACGGAGTAGCCGACTAGCATTGCGATATATGCGCTGTGATATCCCGCTAAAACTTCCCATCAGCTTGTGGTCAAGAATCCTTTCCTTGCCCAATCACCGAAATGGAAATGGAAATCGAAAGGGAACAGGGAACTTACGAGCCTCACTCGCAATAAAAGTTTGCGGCCCAACAATATTCCCAACGCAGTATCCAGTAAATAATACAGCGCCCGTTAACTGCTTCTTTGTATATCCCGCCACATTACTACTCACCATCGTCAAACTCATACTAAACCCCAGTCCCTGGAAAAAACACAACCAAAGCGCTACCAATCGTCCCCATTTATTACTGTCAGGCAATCCGACTAGCAACGCTGCTCCTAAAATACAAATCGTATTTGCAACGATCATCGTCGGACATCTTGCATTCCGTGGATAACGCGTGCAGATGTAACCTCCGAATAACAACGCGAGGAATTGGACTGCCCCTCCGGGAATTTGGAGATATTGGGTTCCTAAGGTGTCGAAGCCGAAGGAACCGACTATTATACTGGTGAAAGAAGTGAGTGCTGCATTAGGGACCTGCGCTCCTGTCGCCATGGTGAACAAGATCCAAGTTTTTGGGTCTTTGACGGTTTGGATAGCTTGATGTTTTGAGAAATGGTGGTTTTTGACGCCTTGCCGATTAGCTGCTACTCTATTCACGGCGATGAGGCGTTCGTTCTCGGTGAGGAATTTGGCGGTGCTGGGGAGATCGGGGAGGACGAGCAGAGACACAATCCCCCAGGCGATAGATATGCCTCCGAAGATTATGAAGATGTATTGCCATTTCGCCAACCCACTATTTATATGACCGACCGCATAACCAATGAGCCCACCAAACATGGTCGCGATCCCATTTGTGCAGTAGTAGGCTTCGAGACGGAGGGGTTGTTCGGCGGAGGTGTACCAAATGGATATCATGAGGACGAACCCGGGGTTTACGGTTGCTTCGACCGCGCCCAACAGGAAGCGGTTTGTGGCTATGCCCGCGAAGGAGGTGCATGCAGGTGTGCAGATGAGGATTATACCCCAAGAAATAGTCGCGAGAGAGAGGAATTTGCCAATTGGGAGACGTTGGAGGGCATATCCGGAGGGGAATTGGGCGAAGAGGTAGCCGAAGTAGAAGATTGAGCCTGTTTATACCATCAACATGTATTCCTATCCCAGGAGAGTGGAGGGGGAAATACCAAGCCATGGATAATCCTGTCCATGCAAATGCGTTCCTTTTTGTAAACCATAGACGGAAGAGAAATTAAGGGAGTTCTTATCAAGGTATTGGAGGAGGTAGGTGACAAAGAGGATGGGGATGATTCGGCGATCAATCTTCCTCAATACTCTCTTAATCTCTGCGGGATCAGCCTCGAAATCTCTGGCATGTGTATAGAGTTCGTAGTTATCATCTTGATGCTTGAATGCAGCTGGGGAGATATCGTCGGATCCATAGGAGGGGGGTGGGGCTGGATTGACATCTTTCTCTGGATCTGGGGAGCCCATCTCGACGTCCGCGTTCAAGATTTGGTGTCGTTGTGAGAAAAAAAAAGTAGATATTTCCAGAACTTTGGGACCAAGTCTGAGAAGAAGTCGCACGAGATGTAAAGTAAGCAATAATAAATAGGAAAGACTACCAAAAGTAAACTCGAAGCCATACTCCTACCTTATCCCCACCTGGACTTCATCTTGATAGCTTGAAGGGAGCTCACTTCCGCGAACATTACCCACCACGACGGCGCTGGAGCTCTTTTGAGAATTTAGAGTTTGCAGATGTCATGGTGTGAAGGTTGGTGGTTGGTGGCCAACAGGAAGAACTGTGGTCTTGATTCATCGAGAAAACGCGAAGAAGGTCGCGGGGTCGTTGATAGACGGGGCCGTTGCCGTTGTTGGCGATGGCGTGATTCTTGATGGGTTTGTCGTGCTCTTCGAACGGTTATTCTACGGTAGCAATTCGGGTGGATAGCAGGAGTTCAATAGATATCATCTCGATGAGAGAGTCGCTGGGAGCTTTGGCAAAGCCAGCAGCGGAGCGAAGAGGCTTGCACGAGAATATGGAAGTTTGCAAGGGTGGTGTCACGTGACTATGCTCAGGGAACTTGAGGATCTATGGAATGGATGCAGGGGAAAGCTTTAGTATTGATCTTGAGTTCGATCCGGTGTGTTTTTTTTTTTTTTGAATATCTGTATCATTGATTATCACCCGGTCGTTCTCTACGACCAAAGTACATCTCACTTTCCTCGATCACGCTCATTGCAGCCTCATCTTACCCTCATCTTACCTCCATCACCCTCGTAACCCTCGTCGTCCCACAAGCTTATCCAAAATTAACTACCCCTTACTCCCGATGCCATCCCCTGAATGCTTACTTTTAACCCTCATCCTAACGGTCAAACCCACTTCCCCGTCCCCTACCCTACCATCCCGTCCCGTCCCTCGTTGGTGCCCTCGCAACCAATTTTCTGGATCTTCTGAACACGGATTATTGCATTTTGTGATGTCAATCCCTATCAATAGAAATATTCCTGATACCATACCCATAGCAGTTTTCAGACAATACTTACTCCGACAAAGAAAATCGCTCATCATCTCCGACTTTTGCAGCTCATGTGCAGATGCAGTGATCACCGCGCAATGAAACATATGGATGAGCAAGTCGTTACAAAGATAGCAACTCTTTCTTCCCCATCCAATCAAATCAGGAGAAACCCAAAGTATTGAAAATGGGAAAATAGAGGATTGGACAATCTTACGAGCGTCTACCGCTGAAGATTTGGAAGAAGATGCAGGTGTATCGAACACAGCATATCCTCGGAGAAAATCCATATTTGGGGGTCGCACGAGCTTGAAGGTCGAGCTGATATTGTGGCTTGATAGGCACTTGCGTATCTGACGCAGGTCAGCGGTGCTGCCTGTCTGTCAAGGGATGGAGGACTGTGGGGTGGCGGCACAGCACGTGGGGTGGTGGCAAATCTGCACTGAACTTGCTAGAGGTGTTGTGCCTCTTGGATCCTTCGATATGCTGTTTTGGTAAGAGCCTGGAAAAAGAAGACGAGAATGAGGTGAAACGTGCATCTGCTGTGTATGGCTAAACTAGTCGAAGGCGCAGTCAGATCTCGAACGTTCGTGAACTTTGGTAAAGGAGGTATATGTCAATATGCATCTTCTGATATAGGGCTGTGACGCTCTCCCATTGGTCGCGGGGCAGACGGTGCGTTTCCGGGTCTTGAATGGATGGTAAGATCATGTGAACCTGCATCCTCTCGAACTTCGTTGCAGCGAATAAGAGAAGTGATGGTTGAGATAAATGAGGGAATTTTGTTTGCAAGGTGGGATGTGAAGTCGGTGAGCTTGGAGACCGGATGTCTCGGGGAGAATATGCAAGACGTGGCAGCATAAAGTAAGTTTTTGCTTTTTCTAGTCCTGTTAGGGCAAACGGATTTTGTGTTATGAGCTGATAATCAATTCGAGTTGAGTTAGCCTGTATGATTCTGGAGGTATAATACCGACTTCGAAGGGTCTAAGTGGTGGACGAGTGGGGTGCGAAATGATGTTGTCCTGCAATCCAAGATATGAGGCGGTTTGCATGGAACATGGAACATGGAACATGGAACATGGAACATATGAGCTGCAGATTTTTGATATCGTGATCTCAGGCCCTCAGCTCTAAGCGAGGTCATGGATATTTAAGAAATTACCAGGGACCTGAGTTCAGAAATATGGTGGCCGGGACTTTATTTTCGGATTAGGTGGTGCTTGCGATGGAACGAGGATAATGGCGATCATTCTGGCGTTGATATCGATGTGATGTGATGTGATAGATTGAAACGCATCTCGGAGCTGTGTTGCGCTTTGGGCGTTGTGGATATTCTAGTTTCTGATCTTGAAACGTCCACTACTCTAGTGAGCAAAAGCCCCAAGGAGTGTTCTCCGCTCCACTCCGCAATCGTAAAGATATTTCGTAAGCGCTAGAGTTCCTTTCGAACATGAGGAGAAGCCTGGTGATCAGGACCTAAGAATAGAGAATAAATCTAATACTTGCAAGTTTGGTGATGGAACCTAAAGCAGTATCAAACGATAATGGTGTTGGGGGCGATGGCGCCGGTCTTGAACGCTTCTGGAATTCTTCGCCGCGGAATCTCTTGTTTACTAGTCTGCCTATTCTGCATGAAGATGTGATCGGCATTAATTGGCGGTGAAATTCGTACGCAAAATTGAGATTGGAAATCACTTTCAATACCGAGAGTAGTCAGGGCTGAAAGTATTGTCCCGAGCCATTTACCACTAGTCGGGTGAGGACAGAATCAACTCCCGTGATTGAGGTACCGAGGTTTTTTTTTTAACTTCCCGTGTTGAGGTTCATCCGAGGATTTGGTTGTCCCATTGTGGATCTTCAAGTATTGATCGAAGATTCGGTGGTCAGGATGTTCGCTGTAAGGTACAAAAGCCGCGTGCATCTTGTTCTGGAGGTTGATATTGACGTTTGCATGCGAGCAGGCATGTTTTGGGCGGGTCGACGATTCAGCAGCTGTCAAACAGGGGGAGTCAAGACGAGGCGTTCAACGGTTGTATCTTGGTGTTTGTGGGTGAGACTTGCCAGGATGGAAAGAGGATGGCGAGCATGGCGTCCACCACCTGGCAACACCGTTCCAGAATCCTTGCCATACACCAGACAAGCATGGCACAGTCCACCTCGCACCCAGCACTCAAAGCTAAGGTTGGCAGCAAGTTTTACCGTCTGAGGACTCGGGCGAGACCTGAAGATTTAAAGCGCTGTCATTGGTTCTCATGGCCCAATCAAGATGATGCAGCGTATACGACCATGTGCCGCAGGTCTGCATCGACCGAAACAGCTGAAGAAATGCTTTCAGTAGGATGAACGATTCCTGCTCATACTCGCGGCCAATATGAGTGTGAAATTTGTACCCCAATTTTGATGGTAGGGTTGTTGCATTCTTGGGGAATATTCAGATCGCCCTGACCGGGCACCTGGCCCTCTCTACGCTCTGACATATTGACAAGCTCTCAACCCTCAAGGGGAGTTGAAGATTGACAGCGGTATAAATTCTCCGAGAGACAAGGCAAGGCCTCAAAGCCTCGAGGGTTGCGATGGGCGGATGGAACCCGCCCTACGAATGGTTCACGATGCCGGACTTTCTTCAGCCAGGCCGTTGGGATCTGCCGGCCATGGGTCAGCAGCAAACTAAACATCGTGAAGATCTATGGGTTTTCCAACGTCACTTCATGAACTTTCACGGTCGTCGCTGAGAAACTTCATTGAGGAATCGTCGCAGTAAAGCCAAAACTCGGAGCCAAAACCTCCTCGTGGAAAGGCCTCTATCCCGGGTAAAACGGTGAGAAACTGTGATTCTGATAGGCCCAAACATGTGACTCTGGAAGGATCATTTAAGGGCGAGATGGGAAAGTACAATTCCAGCCGAGCATGTGTCATGATTTCGTAAAGTTCGAGACGGCTCGATTTCCTCTATGTATCCAAATGAAAGGCCGAGAAGAGATGCTGTACGAGGAGTGGCGTTTCTTTAGAGGCTTCGGTTTTTGGCGGTGGTGACCAATGGCAGTATTTTAACCTCCGGTAGTTGATGAACTCGGACAATTCTACGAAAGCGAACTTGAAAGATATCAGCAGCCTCGGATAGGAGGTCTGCCGAACGCCACGGTGCTCAAGGTGAGACGGTGAGCATTCTGAAAGGATTTTGCATAGTCCATCTTGTAACCGGCCCCAAGGAAAGTTACGTTACGGATCCTTTGACAATCGACGAGCAAGATTTCCTTGACCCGCATACGGCGCAGGATAAGGTGTGATTCTCTTGCGGCTTAGAGATCCATTTCGATTTTCTGAAGATCGACATTCCTTTTTAGGAAACAGAACCGCTCTTTGAATATAGTCATCTCCGAGTCTGTTTATGCGATTGCGCGTCACCCATTGGTGAGCTGAAAAAGACCGCAGCGGGGCGATCGTGTTTCGGGAGTGGCCAAGATGAAGACCTCTGCCATTGGCCGGCCTATCACAGTAAACCTGAAAGAGAATGATGCGATGTGACTCAGAATAGAAGGAGAAACGAGGTGTTTTCAATGGCTAGATGAGGGTTTTAATAAAGTAAAAATGGTGATAGTGGTGCATGAAGGTGGTGAGAAACTAAGCACAATGAGTGGCTTCATTAGGGCCCATTGGATGAGCAGAACGAAAGAGGAAAGGGGGGATAAAGCGGATGGAAGGAGTCGTAGAGGACAGGAAAGGTGGGCTATCAATAAGTTGTACGTACAGTAATACCCGTACAATACGGCCCCAAGAAACCAACAGGACACTCAGTCCAACACTATCAATATAAAAGGTTTGATTCATAATAATCCACCTGATACATAACCGCTTTCTATTCGTAGAATTGCTTAGAATAATCCCTGCGCGTCCCATGTGCCTCCTCCTTGAACCGTTTCTCCTATCTTCAGCGGGGATTGGGCCTCAGCCTTCATGATTCATCGGTCGAGCGCTCCTGTCAAACATCCTTCGAGTCCTTTTATGAGCCCCTTGTCCCTGTAAAATCAACGGTCTCTTTCTTTCTTTTCGATCGTGGCACGCCTCTCCCTCATCCAATTCGCAGCTATCCTCTCCTCCCCCTGCTACCCAGCGCAACCCAGCGCAACCCAGCACAGCCCAGCACAACCCAGCAGAGCCCAGCAGAGCCCAGCAGAGCCACAAACTTTCCAATCAAGCTTTCGGCAGCTCGACTTCTGCAATCCACAAGGATCTTTTTTCAACGGGCGCAAACCCATAACCCTGCTTCCCGCACTTACAGGCACATGCCACAGCGACCGTTGAAGCTACATACGACCGCTTTGACAGCTTGAGGCTATTCACAAGCCAGAAGAAAAAAAGTTCGCGATAACGATATTCCAAGCTTCAATTGATGTGACACAGTCGTCGCATGATTGAGCACAACACGTTGTTGTACAAAGGCAATCTCACGGTACTTACGCGTGTAAGAAATCGATTCCGATCCCCTATTTTCGCGACGTGCAGAGCGTCGGCGCATCGAGACAGCGGACCTTATTCCCCCTCCAAGGCAGCCAAAACACTCCGCCGGCACAATTCAATCTCCACCTTCTGGTTCACGACATAGGAATCTCATATTGTACAGCAGATATCAAATCAGAAAAGGTCAGTCTCAATAATTTCCTATTTCCCGACCGGTTTCTTGGCGTCTATTTGGATGGCCGTCAACAACTTGGACTTCGACAAATCTCGAGGAACGCGTCGTGCTAGGGATCTCGTGCTCAACGGTCGCCTCCGTTCGCGAAATTTCTTTTGCACAACGACGTGCAACTCAACAACGTGGAAGTCGACATGAACGATGAGTCCTGCGAATCTTTTCATACCTGCTTTCGAGGAGTGATCACGGCGTCCCTATTTCGCGAACTTCGGACATGTTAGACCTTCCACTTTCCGATGAACTTGGTCTCCATTCACTCAACTAATCTAGATATTTGAATGCACAACGCTGACATTTGTGCTACGCAGAACTCGAAATATCTTCCAGCGATTGTCCTCATCCTAGCCTACATACCCGAATACCTCCCAGACGGCTGCCGGCCTCTGCAGACTCCACAGATCCGCCCCAGAAGCATCCTCGAGTTCCAACACCGCGGCCTCTTGATCCAATCTCCTGGGACTCGATCGCGGCGGCAATATCCATTTGAGAAGCTACACAGAAGTTTGGATCGACACACAGTCCTGTTAGGATCTTTGTGGGTTATCAATAAGACTATAGGGAGTACAGTAGATAGAACCTCTATCCACTTCTCTCAGGGCCTGTCTTTGCACGCACTGTATTGCCTGCATCGAAACCATCACGTCACAGAATCCTCTTCCATTTCGAGAAGTCAGAATCTGCATGAGAACGAAGAATCTGTAGACTGGATTGAGGATTAGTGGGACAAGTCATAAAGCCGTCACAAGCAACTGTAAGGTTAGCATCCTGATTTAGCACGGGTGGGCTTGTCATTAACATTTGGTAGAAGATATCCTTGATCTCGATACCCGGTGCCATACAATCCCGATTTCACATCGACTCGGATCTACGATAGTAAGCCGTCTAGACGCGTCCCGCGATACTTTTGATACTTCAAGGTACGTACGTTCTGGACCTGGCTGCTTCTAATTGCTGCACAAGATTCCATTTTGTGATCTGTCGCCTGATGGCGTTTCTCATCCCTGTTTGCAGCCCACCTAAAATCCCTCGTCCTTGTAAGCGAAGTATCATCCATGACCAAAGGCTGCTGCATCACCAGCTTTCCCCCCTTGTCCACCCCATCATCTCCTTAATTAATGTGCCGAAGCGTGTTCTCGGTTGGGCATGTTTCTGGCTGTTTTTTCCCTTGCTCCATGTTTACCTGCCACCCATGCTTGTATATCATAGCTCCAAGCCCAGCGACTTGAGCTGGACGTGGTCTTCTACAGACAACGGTCTTCATACCATACCCTTCATTCTTCAGCCTCGTTCTAGATTATTCGTGCGTCATCCATATACTTTCTGCAGCATCAGCAGCACACGCGCTCAGGGACAAAGTACTTTTGTATGCATCTTTCCATTGTGCGCATGTACTAGTCGGGTTGATCTGTAATTCTCTACCAATACATTAACGACCCTAAGGCTGACACGATAATTCATAGTATCTACCCAAAGTCTTCACCCTGGTCGTTCGTTTGGATTCAAGGTTCTTTTAAGACGTGAGTTCTAAGACATTCTTCTTGTTGATCTTTCGCCCGACAATCCATAGTTTGGGTCCCGGCCGAAGGTTTTGGTGTAGCGACCGGCCCACGAGAAAACGTGGGTGACTTTCATGGCGCACGCGAGCTTACCCCACATGGTTGTTGGACTGAAATTCAACGCCACAGCCCAAAACCTTGCGATCAAATCGATCAACATCGTTGGGCGCACTGGTGTTCGGTCCGTCCCCTTCTCTGTGCGACTTAACTGCTGTCAGCAGGGCTGATCGTTGGACTCATTAAAATCTCATCCATCATGCCTGCAATTCATCTGATACACGGAGCGCCTCGACCTTGGAAGAGTTCGCGAATTTGAAATGATTGAAAGTTCAATCCTGAATTTGTCAAATGTTCTAAGAAAAGAACTTACTAAAGTTTCCTTGCATCGATCGCATTGCGACCCTTCTCCTTAAATCTGGGTCCCCTGTGTTTCCCCTGAAAGATCGCCTCCAGGATTGAAATCGATCTGGAGTCGAAGTTCTATTTTTGTAGCACGATACACTATCATGCGTTTCGACGATCGCATTACAGTCGCAGTTGATACTTCCGATTTATGAATGAGGGCTAACTCGGGATTGAAGCAGATACGTCGTAGATAGAGTGCACAATACACGGCAGAGGTTTCACATCGTCGCCGAACTCGTCATCTCAAATCACGGCTTTCGGTGTTATTGCCATACCTTAAAACTGTAAGTCAAGACATCCCTTCTTGCGATTCGATGCTCGGACGCACAGATGTTGCATGGCATAATCCTTGTTAAAGTGGAAGCACATGGAAGACGGGATTAGAATCTCAACGGCTCACTTGTGGCTGCTTCGTGGCTGGATTGTTGGCTAACAGGATTTACGGATCAGGAATTCATATATCTACCGAGATGGCCCATCGTCAGAGTGGAGGTTACAAAGAGGAGCCTGGTGTCGCAGTTGCGGGAGATCACGTAAGTGTACAACTTTTCAATCAATTGTTGTAACCAGGTCGTCGGATAGTTATCGTGTTCGTGCTCTGTATTTGCAACCATAGTCTGCATTGCAACACATATTTTGCAGTTTCTTGCTAGCACATCGACAGAGTTCGCAAGTTTGCTCTACTTTGGTTTTGCTGCAGGGGATCGAGCAAGGGTGCGTGTCGGAGGTGTGGCTTCGATGGTTTCCAGAAGATCACGAGCCGGACTCGGCCAGGTGGAAATGAATGGTGCTGTTTCACAATTGAGCCGGGCTGCGCGCAGCGAGACAAGGGTCTCATATTGCTGCCCAATCCCACGCGACAGAACAAGAAACCTAAGCAGGATTCATGCACAGACCCCCGTTTTAGCAGATTTATCGCTTAACGGTTAAGATCGAGTTGGACTAAATTAAAAAGTTTTTAATTTTGGGGAGGTTTTGGTGGTTGGGCAGGGCGTACAGACTTTCTCTTACCGAGTAAGTTTAGCACCGTCATTGGCTGCGTCGACAGAACATTGCGCATGCATGCAGCCCCAAGTTTAGTTGCTTGATTAGTGGCTGATTTTCATTTACATATTAAATTTGGCATCCATCAAGGAAAAAGTCGAATCTGGAAGTATTCCCTATTCGTATATTAAACGAAATCCAGGGGTCCTGCAGATTAGCATCTGTTATGGGAAAAGCTTAGGATTGGATGCCTGGCAGGATTCAAATGTGGGCAATGTTGATGCTGGGTAGTGGGTGTGGTCGAGAAGATAAAACTGGGTGGCGTGCCAAGAAACGATGGCGCAGGCCATAGAAGGCCTGCAATATCCTTCCTTTGCCCCATCCATATTTTCTTCTCCCTCAGCCCCCCTAGTAATTTGACACACCGCGCTAGTCACCGCGTCATCTTTCTAAAAACATCGGCCACTGCAGGGCCTCCACACCGCTGGGCTTTTATTCTTTCCACGCTATAACGGACACTATATTTCATACCCTGCAGCTAGTTGCCGGTTGTGAATCCCTGTAATCTCGCCCAGACACCGGTATTTTTTATATATTGTATTGGGCATCCTCCCCCTGCAACCTGTTCACCCCTCGTCCATTCCCACAATTCATCGTAATGCGATATAAACCTTGTCACGTTTCTTCCATGCGCTGTCGTCCCACTGCGTAACCTTCAATTTTACCACCCACTTCGTCGGACCCTTACCTTTTGAATATCCTTCCCCCTACCCATCCTTAATTCATACATGCTATCTAATCCCTACCTGGTCACAATCCATCTCATCATCAAAATCCATCCTACAGTCCTGGTCAATTTATCCTCGCTCCGATCAATCTGGTCTTCTACCCCGTTTTGTCTATTATTCTCCGGCATCCTTCCAACCGTCCTCATTCTCATAAGCCCTTCAAGACCCTCGTCGCTCCACTACTTTCTACAAAGTCCAAAAGTAGTGAGAATACGAAATCTCGGACATTGCTGGATCGCTTGTACCTCCTTGTCAAATCGTCCGAGGATACGTAATAGAAGCAAGGCATCTGTTATACAGAGGTACACCCTCGTACTTTTCCTTGCCCCAGTCTTGCATCTCAAAAAGAAAAAGTCCTTCATTCTCCATCATTTCAACGCGCTACTGTCAGAAGCAGTGGATCAGTGTCTAGGTACCGCGTTACCTGCATTGGTACCCTCGTCATCAAGGATTGATCACATTCTTCTTACATCTGAAGTGTCAAAATAAACATCGCGACGCGACTTGCTGTCCCTAATGGTTATTATATTTTGCCATTGCATTTATCATCACGACTAGGAACTTTCGCTGACATCTGATTCTTATGCAGCATCATCCCCACCACGCGCAGCAGGGTCCTCCACCTCCGCACCACCTACAACAACCGCGACCTTCGAGCATCGTTCACCAGCATCATCAACAACAAGCCCCTCCTCCTCAGCCGCAGCATTCGAGCGCGTATCCTCCGCCACACGGCTTGCCTCAATATCCGCACAGTGCCCCTGGGCCAGCTGGACAGCATCCCCAGGAACTTCCATATTACACAGCACAGCCGAGTCCATATAGCACACCAAGCGCGTCAGGCACATATTCATCTGCAGGTAAGCAGGCGCATTCTGGCAATGTGGATCCTCGAACATTGGCTAACAAATCAAAACAGAAACCCCAGACATCATGGCCGCCGCTCAGATGTCGCGACCATATCCTCCGATCAGCTATCACACTCCTCAATCGAACTCCCCAGCTTCTGTAGCTTCTCCTTCGGGTCATGAGCAACACCGCATGTACAATACACAACCTTCTCAGCTTCAGCAGACTCCACAAATGTACTACGGTGGCCCACAACAGCAGTATCCACCAATGCCTCCTCAAGCTGCACCATCCCCATATGCGCAACACCCGCAACACCAACCACAACATCAGCAACCCATGACTTCTCAACCAAACCTTCTTATGTCACATCCATCTGCACAACATCAAATGCAACCACACCCAAATCAGCATCCGCAGCAAGGCATGACTGGAAGCCCAAGACCAAAGATGGAGCCACATGTGCCACAAATTACCCGTCCAACACAACCTCTAGGCCCCACACAACACCCAACAAACGGTCCGCAGATGCAGCAAAATAATGTTCCGGGCGGTACCGGTGTCAATCCAAATGCTGCACCTGGCCCGATCCCAGCAACAACTCCACTAGTTGTGAGACAGGACAATAACGGTGTTCAATGGATCGCTTTTGAATATTCTCGCGATCGCGTAAAGATGGAATACACTATCAGGTGTGATGTTGAATCGGTGAACGTAGATACGTTGAGTCCCGAATTCAAAACTGAGAATTGCGTTTATCCGAGGGCGTGTTGCAGCAAGGATCAGTACCGAGGAAACCGTTTGGTTTATGAGACTGAATGCAACACGGTCGGTTGGGCTTTGGCTGAATTGAACCCCTGTCTTCGCGGGAAGCGTGGCTTGATCCAGAGAGCTGTGGATAGTTGGAGAAATAGCAACCAAGATCCGAGATTGCGGAGTAGACGTGTGCGCAGAATGGCCAAAATCAATAATCGCAAGGCTGTTCAAACTGCGTCGCACAACCCTCACATGGCTGGCCCCAGTCCTTCTTCAGGGATGCCACCTTCTGGAAGCATGGGTCCGAGTAGTGCGGGAAGCATGGGTAAGCCTAGCTTGAGTGGAATGGGTGGTCCACAACTCCATCACCACCATAACCACCCTGATGGAGCACAAGGAGGGGAAGATGTCGGTATGTTTCAACACATGTGATGTGTTATTATTTGTGTTATGATACCTTTCGCGCGAATATACCTGTTGAACGGGGGGAATTTTGGGAGACATCAATTGTCTGGTCTAGCACACTCTTGTATAATACAACATTGCACTTTTGGCTTCTTGCGTTGCACATACCCAACACCTTCATGTCTTGCACATATTGTCTATTGCTTCCCGTCGCATCACATTACTCATTACTTCGCTTACCGGTTAAAGTGAGAGGCTAATCTGAATCTTACAATTAATAGGTGACGATGAGTACGGAGACGAAAACACCCATCATCATCACCAAAATGCTCAACCAACCTCATCAGATGAGATTCGACAAAGCCATGTGTTCCCAGGTTATTCTGGCAGCAGCTACCCTCCGCCTCCCAACGTAGGTGGCGCCTCAATGGCCCCCACCATGCATGACGCCCGCGCCCCAATGTCTCATGGATCGGCCATTGCCGCCCGTTCCAAGTCCGAAGAAGATGATCGTCTCTCCCTCTTCGGCGATTCAAGTGAAGCCAAGAAACGCAAATTCATCCTAGTCGAAGACCCTCAAAAAGGTGCTCGAGTTCGCGTTCGTGTCACTCTCGACACGGTTGATATAAACGAACTTCCCGACTCCTTCCGTAAATCCAATTCTGTATACCCGCGTTCATGGTTCCCGATGCAGATGCAAGATCCTCCTCCCTCGTCTCATGGAAGTCGTTTCTTTGAAGACGATGATAATGATGAGGATGATGATGTTGGGGGACGGTCGAGAAGAGGTAGGACCATGGTGCAGATTTCTTTGGCGGATGGAGCAGAGGCGGAAGTCGCGACGCCAAGAATGAGGAAGAGTTTGAGGAGTAAGGAGGTTAAGATTAATGAGTTGGGGTATCGTATGACGTGGCACCAGAGTAGGGTGTTTGCGGATAAGACGGTGTTTTTGCAGAAAGCTTGTGAGTTTCTTCCCTTTAATATTTGAGAGGGAGATTAACTAATCATAAATAGTGGACTCCTATCGCACCAAAATGAAACAATCACTCGAGACTGTTGGCCAAGATGTCACGGGCAAGACGCCACATTTCGAAACGAGAGTTGGGAAGAGGAGATGGAATGAGCGGAGTAAGAGGGGGAGGAAGGAAGCTGATGCTTAATCTCCTATCTCTTCGACGTCCTCTCCCCCTCAAGGACTGAGACCTCGATATGATACAATACTTGTCCAATACTCTCACCTTAACATTTCATTTCTTCGGCACAGCACATCCTTTCCAAGCGACACTACTCTCAAAATCGATCTTTCATTCTCGGACTTGAACCATAGCTTGCGAGTATTTGAGCGGTCATCATGGCTTGCTCTTATGTTTGCTACTTTTCCTGTCTTTTTTGGTTCTGACAATCTCGAAGCCGGATCGTTGTTTCGTTTCCACATGATACGAGATAAGACTAGGGTAGCTATAGGCTACACTTTATTTGTTTGTTCTATTCTGTCGCTTTTTCTCAATTCGTTGCTTTTGCTGGGATCCGGGGGGGTGGATGGTTAGGATTACAGTATCGATGATTATTATGAGGGGCTGCGGAATGTGGGGTATAGGTGGGGAAGGCTAATTGGTTGTGTTTTATTATCGGCTCATAGGGAAAGAGGGGTTAGGGTAGATATTGCTTGCTTTCCTATTGTTTGGGGATAGGGTGGGACGAGGAAGTGAAGGGGAAGTGCATGTCTGGTATGGGGGTGGCTTTTTGAGAATGAATGAGCATAGATAGAAAGGTATGGAAAATTATAGGAATGGCATGGAATGGCTTTTTAGACCTTTACTCTTTACGCGTTCAATCATCGCGGGTTGGTGGGTCGCGTTATCTCCTTTGTTGGGATCAGAGAGTTGGGAATGTGACGAGCCGAGCCTGAGTCAATGACCTTCTTTGTGACCCATCACGTGGCGCATCCACAACAAAGGCCAACTCACCTGCCGCGGTCCATGATACGCGTCATATGCGCTGTCTCTATCTCTGATTTTTCTTTGTGCTTGTGAATGGCCCCAATAGATAATACCGGGCGTGGACACCGAAGTATGATTCACACCATTAATGTTCAGCAACATCGTTGCCCAACACCCATCCACTCATCTACCAACCTATAAACCAAGCTCCTATTACCACAATCCATCATCCCCATCATTCCCTTAAATTCACAAACTCTTCTCATTCTCTTATCCAAAACAAAACTTCTGTTCATTCCCGTCAAACATCACATTTCCAACTTTCGAATTTTTAGACTTTGAATTTTGAATCAATACGAGAATTGCATAAACCGTAGCTAGCGATGCCATCTTCATCAGTGAGACACGCGGAGAAGGGGAACGGGAAGAAAGACGGGTTTGGGCGGCGGATTCTGAGGCATTTAACGCCATCCTACGAATCCCCCTCAACGCGAGGAAAGATCAGTGATTTAAAGCCTATCAGGACGAAGGTCCATGAGGAGGTAGAGGACTTGGAGAGAGTGTGGGAGAAGGGGAGTCCGAGGCCTGGAG
>Ga0182030_10002149_pt1 | contig 41691 bp, 34 predicted proteins | sample 812S3MmetaG_FD_121299 | JGI IMG/M metagenome (GOLD analysis project Ga0182030, IMG submission 121299) | Permafrost microbial communities from Stordalen Mire, Sweden - 812S3M metaG (Illumina Assembly) | ecosystem: Environmental > Terrestrial > Soil > Wetlands > Permafrost | place: Sweden...
ATCAAGCGCATCGCGTCTCATCGCCTCAAGACTCCTCGTGGGGACGTGGTCGCATCAAAAATCGGTCGGAACTTGATGCCGTTGCTCTCGCCTCTCGCAATCACCCCTTTCGCAGAGGTCTCCGAAGGGATAAAAGTCCATTAGCCGGTGGTAAGACTGCTACTGCGTTTCGCGGGAGCGGTCGCCACCACCGGTTTAGCGTATGACGGCGTCGACCCCGGCAGGGGTCGCAGAGTCTGTCATGCCTCCGGCATGCGATCGTCCTTATTCTTTTACCGGTGGTATCGTCCCGCCGGGCGGGACTCAACCACCGGCTAATGGACTGACAAGCCTCCGGCTTGTTCGCAAACTCCAGTGCGTCCAACAAAATCGAAAATGCTTTAGGACGAAGTTTCTACGGGAACTCACGCTCAGCGCAATCTTTCGAAATCTCTTATCGCATCCAAACTCATTGCTTATGATCGGTCAGCGTGAATAGATAAACTTCCCTCGGAGCGAACTCATAGGTATCCAAGGCAGGAACGTTTTTTTCGGGATGGAGCAGTTCCTTCTCAACCCTCCACGATTCTTCCAGCTCAAACTTGATGGTTCTCGGCCGAAACTGAGTATTAATGACCAGCAGATAACGATACTGCGGATCCTTATAATCGGATCGAACGCCGGTGATCAAAGAACTGTCGGTAAACTGGCTTTGAACTCCCACGAGTCTCACCTCTTGCCTTAGTCCAAAGACATTCCTGGCGATGCCTTCCATAAGACCGCGCAGGGACGACGAGTAGGCGGAATGGAAAGCGCAGTAAACGACGCGGTCGTCGTTGGTTGCCACGATTGCGGGATAACTATCCGAATTGTAGGCCAGCACATCGCCCGTTGTTTTTGCTTTAATTTGGGCCCCCGGGATCAAGTTTTGTTGAGGGTTGTCCATCGCGGAAATAAGTTCCACGCCACTGATCTGGACTTCATCCTCCAGATAAGCTGTCAACTTCTCGTCCGTTTTACCGATTCGCTGATTACTGTGGTCGCCAATCGCGGGTTTGGGGGCGTTGATACCCAGCCAATCGGGCAACGGTGTTGGCACGAGGTTTTCATCCATCGTCAGAGCGTCGGCAAAACAAAGAATACGTCCGCCATTGTGCAGGTATTTGCCCACGGCCTCCTTTCCCGCATCTCTCAAAATGCAATAGCTCGGAAGGACAACGAGCCGATACTCGGAAAGCTTGGTGTCGTTGAGGTCCTCTTCCGGAATGAAATCGACCTGGAAATGGCTGTTCCGGAACAGATCGAACGCCCCCATGGCGTAATTGGGAATCGTATCCTTCCCGTATTGCAGCGCTCCGGTGGTGGAATAGAGCACACCGATTTTTCCTTGCAGACGAGGCGACGCGAATTCGCGCTGATGGATGCTTATATTATGAATTAATCGGGCATATTCCGCCCGCGCTTCAGGGCTGACGGCCTGATCATTAAGCAAGCCGCTTTCGGGATCGTTTACCAACCCCCAGATAAACATTCCTCTTACTCCTCCTGCAAGAGGAGCCCACAAAACAGTTCGAATGACGTCCGGCGTGCGGGCGGCGGCATTGGCTGGCACGGTATTCACTTCAAAAAGCATCACCGGCTTCCCTTCGGCATAGGAGCAGGCGCCGTCTATAATCGTGCGACTTAGGAAAGGCGAGCCGGTGTACATATCCATGCCAAACACATCCTCCGACTCTCCCAGCAATTTCCAGTTTGTACCGGATGACGCAGTGGACTGATCCCAAAGGTTGGTCTGCTTCTTGTTGGCGAGCATCAGATTAGGCGCCACACCTTTGATCAACTCGCGTTCGGAATTGAAGAATCCGGCAAAGTAGCGTTGACCGTACTCCATCCAGGCGAGCCAATACTTTCGTCCGAATTGATCGGGCTGATGGGGCGGCTGGACGGCTTCCCAATTTTCAAATGTTGTTCCGAAAGCCTGGTTGAGTTGTTGGATGTCGGGATATTTCCCCTGCAATTCCTTGCGCCAATCGGCCAGGCCCCACTTGGAATAGTCCGCGTATTGCGATCCTTGATTCCACGTTCCACCATAACAAGGCTCATTCCAGAAATTCATGCATACCACATTCGGATATGCGGTCGCGACTTGAGCCGCTCCTTTCCAGAAAGGTTGGATCGTCTCCCTCATGGCCGGAAAATGAATACTGTAGGGAAGCCAACTGCCGGTTGCCTTGCCATCGCTACCGAGCGGCTTGTTCTCCTCTTCCGGGTAGTCGTGAAGAAACCAGTTGGGAATGTAATGCCCGGTTAGCAAAGGAAATGCTGCAAATCCCCAGTCCCCCGCGCGTTTGATTTGATCTCCAAAGGGAGTGAATGCGCTTTCGTTCACTGGGCCCGCGGATGGAGTAACATTCCAGCCGACTTCAAGATGCACCGCGTTGCAGCCCATCGCAGCCGCTTGGGCCAGCGAAGCGTCATCGGTTCCAAATACGAAGCCGATCGGAAAGAAGGGAGTCCCGTCTTTCAGTAAAATTCCCTTTTCCAGGGTAAAGTGACTCTTCCAAGGCGTCTTGGAAGAAATAGGCAGCGGTTCTGGAAATCCTTTGGCCAGGGGCTGTCGCTCGGTGCTGTCCGCCCCATAAGCTAAAAAGCAATTGAGGCTGTAGGCAACTATCAAGACGCGCCAAAGGGATTTAAGTCTCATGCTATCTTTCTATTACTCAACATTCCGAAATCTGCGGGAGGTCGCCGCAAGACTTCTACCACACCGATAACGAGGTGTCCCTGCTTACTCCAGCACAAGTCCGACAGGAAGATTGAAACCACGCGCGAATTCGGCGGCGTGCATCCGTTTCTTGCCTTCGAGCTGGACTTCGCGCAGGAGCAGTCCGCCGACTTTCGCCGCGACGAGGATGCCATGGCGGTCCACGCGCAGCACTTCGCCGGGCTTTCCCTTGGCGCGACGCGAGACGATGGTGGAGAAAATCTTCAGCATCTTATGATCGTTCTCCTGCGGTATCCACGCGTAGGCCGAGGGCCAGTGCGTCATGGCCCGGATGTGCGCGTCGATCTCCAATTGCGGGCGGTCCCAGTCGATATGACCGTCTTCCTTGTGCAATTTTTTGGTCATTGTCGCCAGGGCCTTGTCCTGCTTGATGCGGGGAGCATTGCCGGTTTCGACCAGCGGAATGGCCTTCAGCAGCGCGGTGGCCCCGATCTGCGCGAGGCGTTCGTGCAGGCTCTCGGCGGTTTCGCGCCGGCGCAGCGTGACTGTTTCCTGAAGCAGGATATCGCCGGTGTCGAGGCCCTCGTCCATCCACATGACTGTGACGCCCGACTGTTTTTCGCCCGCGGCAACGGCGGCATGGATCGGCGAAGCGCCCCGGTACTTCGGCAGCAACGAGGCGTGAATATTCAGGCAACCGTACTTGGACAGGTTGAGAATTTCCTTGCTCAAAATCTGGCCGTAGGCGGCGACGACGATCAAATCGGGTTTGAGATATTTCAATTGGGCCACGGAGGTCGCGCTGCCGATTTTTTCCGGCTGATAAATTTTGAGGTGCAACTTGAAGGCCTCTTCCTTGATCGGGCTGGAGGCAAGCTTGAGCTGTCGGCCCACGGGCCGGTCGGGTTGCGTCACCACCGCGAGCACATGATGCTCGTGCGCTTTCGTCAGGGCTTGAAGCGCGGGCAGGCCGATCTCGCCGGTTCCAATGAAGATGATGCGCATGGTTTCCTAATTGTCCCCGGACACGTTTGGTTTAGCGGCGATGGCGAACGCGCGGAGCGTGCAACGCAGCGCGCCGTTTTTCAGCGAGCGAGACTTCGCGCGCTCCCAGCGAGTCGCCACAACCGGTACAGAGATATTCATAGAGGTCCTTGTCGGGCAGGATAAGCAGCAAACGTTCCCGCACCGGCATCGACTTGGCGCAACGGCGGCAATAGAGTCGGGATGCCTTGAAGGAGTCAAACTGTTCCATGTCAACAATCGTATGAAACCCGACCCGACCCGCGTGGCGCAAGCCAATAACGTCGTTTCGCCGTCGCCAGAGGCAATTTTGCGCGCGGTTGAGCTTCTGCGCCAGGGCCAGGTGGTCGGTATGCCTACGGAAACGGTTTACGGGCTTGCGGGCGACGGACTCAACCCGGCCGCGCTGGCGCGCATTTTCGAGGTCAAACAGCGCCCGCTTTTCGACCCGCTCATCCTTCATTTTGCCGACATGGCGGGCGCTTTCGTGGTGGTCGAACAGGTCCCTACTGTCGCTCGCGAACTGGCGCAACGTTTCTGGCCCGGCCCGCTGACGCTCGTGCTGCGAAAAAAGGAGACGGTCCCCGATCTCGCCACGAGCGGACTTCCGAATGTGGCCCTTCGCGTGCCAGCCCATCCCGTGGCACAGGCCCTTCTTCGCGCGTTTGAAGGTCCCCTCGCCGCGCCGAGCGCGAATCGGTTTGGCCGCATCAGCCCAACGGACGCGCAAGCCGTGCATACCGAACTGGGCGATACCGTGCCGCTGATTCTTGACGGCGGGCCCTGCGCGGTCGGCCTCGAATCGACGGTGCTTTTTCTTTCTGAACATCAGCCCGTGCTCCTGCGGGCGGGCGGGATTCCCGTCGAGGAAATTGAAGCGCTGGTGGGCCCGGTCCAACGTGCCACGCCGGTCGATAACCGCCCGCTTTCTCCGGGCCAGCTTAAGCATCACTACGCTCCGCGCAAACCGCTGCGGCTTGTGGGTAACGCCGGGGAAATTCCATCGCAACCGGGCATCGGCTGGCTGGCTTTTGGGAATCCACCGACGCTCGCATCGTTCGCAGGCGTGGTGGAAAATCTTTCATTTGCCGGTGACCTGCGCGAAGCCGCCGCGAATTTTTTTCGCGCCTTGCGCGCCCTGGATGATAATCCCGGTGTGCGGACCATCTACGCCGTGCCGCTACCGGAACTTGGGCTCGGTCTGGCAATCAACGAACGTCTCGAACGGGCATCGGGGTAGCCGAATTTGGTTTATTTTGATCCCTTGATGGATTTCGTAATCTGATCAGCCATGTCTTTTTCCGCCGCAATCTCTTCTTTTGTTTGCGGACGAGTACGCTTTTCGCTGATCGTTCCATCCATCAACACATAGATGGCGTAGGACATGCCATATGCCTTCAAATTAAGGTCTGGCCGATCCACTATCCCGCCGAAAGTCAGCTTATAATACCATTTTCCACTCGGTTGGTCTGTCCAGCTATCGGGAACCGTTACACCGCTTTTTCCACTATCGATTTGGTCCAACTCCACCGAGTTCAATTTCCACTTGTCGGGTTCTGGCACATTCTTGGTGACATTCGCGCGGGCGATGCCAATCGCGGCCTTGAGAGACAGGGGAGGATCTGCGGTCGCGGGATCAAAAGCCAATAGCTTTTTCAGCGTTTGAGGAGAGATATACCATTCGGTTATCGTAACTCCACTTTTGGGATTATCATCGTTCTCAATCGAATCCAAAAAAATCTTTGTGTCGGACGCTGTGGGTGGCTCGGCCCAAGATAAGGCCACGGACGGCAGTATAAAAAGCAATGAAAATACGGCTCGTTTGATCATAGTTCTGACCTTCGTAAGGCTTATCATGACAAACCCCGTAAATCAATCCACGCCCGGATCACTCAAAATCGGACGGCCCTCGCGGGATGACGCGCCGCTGGCACGATGCTGAACGCGGTCGGGCGGTCCCACCTTGTTGCTGAGCGGAGCTGCAGGCCCGATGGCTTCGTAACCCTGGAGGATGAACACCGGCAAGAGCTCGTCCATGCGCGGATCGTAGGCCTTATAGGAGGCGATTTTGCCCCAAAGCTTGTATTCCCAATTCAGGTCGACATCGGCCTTGGTCAGTTTGCGATGCGGCGCGACGGCGAGCCCCGGCGTTTCCTGCAGGGTGATCCATTTCGCGGAGCCCCAACTCTCGCCGCTCTTTTTCACCCAACCCCAACCCTGACCGCCTTGGCTATCGATCAGGCGATGCGCGATCCAGGGGGCGTCGCCCCTGGTATTGCCTTCCTTATACCCGATGGTCGGAGCGGGCAGTTTGGGATCGTTCGCCAGATGGTCGAGCGGTGATCCTTTTTTCAGCGGAGGCGCGACGGGCGGAGCCTCGCCTGCGGGGGCGTGATAAACCGTCTCCTGCGCGGTGATCGGACCTGTGGAGAGAAGCAGCGATCCGGAAAGGAATGCACAGAGCAAGGTCGGGCACATAAAGGTCACTGGGCCCACTTGCCGTCCGAACTGGACAATTGAGGCTCGCCGCCGTGGGCGAAGTCGGTTTTGCCGATGGCGCCGATCATGGCGACATCGAAATGGTCCTTCCACCATTGGCTGTACATTTCGCCGGAGTGACAGCCCCAGCTTTTGCAAGTCGCGTCGTGTGCAAAAATATCGCTGTCGATCTTTTTCAGGTCCTTCACATGCAGCCACGCGATCGACATCGTATCGATGGTGTTGCTGTAGTCGAAGAGGAAACAGGCTTTGTTGGAATGGCCGAAATAATCGAAGTCGGAGATCTTGGTTTTACTCCGGTCCAGGCCCCTGTTGAGATACGCGATGAGTTCGGCCTGGCTGTTGAACCAAACCAGCCGTACTCCAAGGGCCTTCGCCTTTTCCTGTAGTTGCGCCAGCAAATCCATTCCCATTTCCTGGCTGCGGGCCGCATAAGCGGGGCGATAAATCAGCCAGGTCACGAGTTCGTCCGGCTTGGCCTGGTCCTTCAATTCCTTGAGCCGGATGACGCTCGCGTCGACGAAGTTAAACCAGTAGACATCATGCGAGACATCGCCTTTGCCATGTTCCATGAAGCGCAGGGCGGGGCCGCCCGTCAGCACGATTTCTTCACGGCTCTGGGCCGATGCGATCAGCGTGCCCAGAACGACCAGGGAAAGAAGTGCAAGGAAAAGACGCATGGTAGGCGGAAGAGCTTAGCAAAGTGGAGTTCGCTAAAAAGGAAAAACGTAGCTGAAAATAGCCGTCGCGCGGCTACTTCGGCTGCAGCGTGCTGACCTGCGGCGCATCGCTCCACAAATCTTCCAGGGCGTAAACCCCCCGCTTTTGCTCGTGGAAGATGTGGAACATCACATCTCCGTAATCGATCACGATCCACTGGCTGGTGGGGAAGCCGTCCACGGCGAGCGGATATCGCTCGAAGCCCTCTTTCAGCGCCTGCTCCACACCATTGGCGATGGCCTTGATCTGCGGTTCCGATTGGGCCGAACAGATCACGAGAAAATCGGTGATCGTGGAGATTTTCCGCAAATCGAGAATGATCGGGTCGAGCGCCTTTTTCTCCTGCGCGGCCCAGACGCAGTTCCGTGCCAGGTCGAGGCCGTCCAGGTCAGACGAGGTTTTGGCAGGCGGCATGGGATGAGGGAAAATAATAATGCTACGAAAGATAGAGCCCGTGGCGCTTGATATAGGCCGCGATCGGAGCGGGGACGAGATGATCGATCGGCAGACGGGATTTCACGCGATGACGAATTTCAGTGGCAGATATATCAACTCGGCGGGGATGCGGCAAGCCTAGAACGGCTCCCCGCGGGAGTTTCGCGACGGGCTCCCCTCGCGGCAAGAGGACGAACGTCACCAACCGGCGCAGGTCGTCCGGGCGATGCCACTGGTCCAAACCGGCCAGTTGGTCGGCGCCGATCAGCCAAAAAAGCTTCGCGTGGGGAAAGGCCTCGCGGATTTCCAACGCGGTATCATAAGCGTAGGAGGGCGCGGGACGGTCGATTTCGCAGCGTGTAAGCCAGAAACGGGGATTATGTTTCAAGTCCAGCCGCAGCATGGCCAGGCGCTTAATGTCGGACGCGAGAGGTTTGCGGGTTTTCAAGGGAGACTGGCCGCAGGGTACGAAAAGCACGGCATCCAGCCGGAGTTGCTCCAAGGCATCCCGGGCAAGCAGGAGATGGCCGTGATGCACCGGATCGAACGTACCGCCGTAAATGCCGAGCCGCAGTCGATTGGGCTGTTTCGACTTGATCGTGACTTTTTTTTTCATGCTTCGACCACGTAAGTCCCGGCGATGAAATCATGAAGGGCGCGCCGTTGCGGATTGAAGAAAGCGTAGGCGATCGGGAGGAAAAGCAGGCTCATGGAACAAATCATCACGAACGCGCGCAGGAATGCCTTGAGCGGCCCCGGCTTTTGGCCGAATTGATCCACCACACGCAATCGCAGCAGCGCCTTTGCCGGGGTTTGACCGTGGGCTATGTGAAACCCGGTAAAGAAAAGAGCCAGGACAAGATTGAATATCATACCGATGGTCACCTGCTCATAGCTGAGTAATTCGAAAGGGGCAAAGGTCGGTTGTGGCGCGACCGACATGGCGTTGATGTATAGCGCGTAACGGACGCAGAAGTCCGGTAAACAGGTGAGCGCGACCGTCATGAAAATCGGGAGGTACCAACCGAAAGCCAGGATAAGATCCAATCCATACGCAATCATGCGACGCCAAACGGGCGCGAGGACCAGGCCGGGCTGGCCCGGCACGGGGCTGGTGACATGCACCTCCGCCAGCAAGGCGACCAGTTCGGGGTAGTTCTGCCACGGATGCCACGGCGCGTTGGGTTCGTCGAGCCGCACCTCCGTGCCCAGCCCGGCGCGATTTTCCTGCACCCAATCGCGAAGTTCCTCCAGATTGACCGGCCCGTATTCCTGGCCATCTTCCCCGCGGATCAAAAAGGAATGAGTCTCCGGCAACATGCGCCACTTCTATCAGATTCACGCTCAAACCGACAGGGAGAGTTTATGCGCTTTGCAAAAGCCCGGGGGGCGATCCAAGTCAGCTACGTTTGGAGACGATGTTTTGTACGTGGAAAAGGGTGTGCTTGATTCGTGATAAGCCGGGTTCATGTCGAATCAAGAGGTCAGGCCGCTATTCGGCAAGTTTGCCCGTTACTCTCAGCATCCGCAGCGCCTTGCTATTGGCCAGCACGTCTCCTTTCACATGTTCCGAATCACGCTGGCGCATTTCCTTCAAAAGATTGGACTGTAATTTTTCAAGTTGGTTGGCGCTCAGATTTTTCAAATAGAGCCCATATTTTTGAGTTTCGTTATTCATAAAAATTGTGATGAGAAGGCCTTGGAAAGATGTGCGAAACAGTTCTAAACGTATTAAGCAATTTTGAGACCAACCGCCCGCAATACTAAAAGTACGAAAAAAACGGAGCAGGCAATGCCCATATGTTGCGTGTGAAGGAAGCACTTACAGAAAAAAGTCCAATAAAAGGCGGCAAAAAGCGACCCTGCGTGTCAAAAATTGCCGAGCCTTGTGCCCTTCTTGGGAAAGAAGTCACGATCGAGTTGGGAGCGGGATTGTGCACTTAACAAACAATAAATTGAATCAATCGCGGTTCTTTTGATCCGCCTTGTTGATTTTATAAGAGGTCACGGCTGCTTCGACGATGGCGGCGAAAAAGGCCAATATAATGCCAGCGGGGATAGCTACATATGACCAAACAAACGACATTGGCAGCACAAATAAACAGACGGCATATCCGTTATAGGCGTAATCTGGCGCTCCCGCTAAAAACGAAAAAAGACAGTATACAAGCGTACTTACCAAACTAGCGACAAGTGGCATTAGAAAGCACGCAATGACGCGAGTCTTGGTTGTCTCGCAGAAGAAAAGACGTGCGGCAAGTATAACGGCCGAAACCGCCATTGGCAGTAGCACGATTTCCACTTACTTTGCGCTTACGCCCCGGCGGGTGCGGGAAGGCCGGGGAGCATGCCGCCGTCGTCTTCCTTGGCTTTGACGGGAGGATTGACGGGGAGCGGCTCCTTGGGCGTTGGGTTGGAGGGCGGCAGGAGCGGCGCGGGCGGCGGTGTCAGCATGCGCCCGTGCTCGATGATGTCCTTGATGTGCTTGCCGTCGAGGGTCTCGTATTCGAGCAGCGCGGCGGTGATCTTTTCCATCGCTTCGCGGTGCGTGCTGATCAATTCCTTGGCCTTTTCGTAGGCACTGTTGACGAGATGCAAAACTTCCGCGTCGATGGCTTCTGCCGTCTTCTCGCTGTAGCCGCGGGAACCACCCATATCCCGCCCGAAGAAATTCATCGAGTTATCATCGCCGTAATGGATCATGCCTAGCTTGTCGCTCATGCCCCAGTCGCAGATCATGGCGCGGGCGGTATTCGTGGCCATCCGGATGTCCATGGCCGCTCCGCTGCAGACATCGCCCAAAAACATTTCCTCGGCCACGCGCCCACCCATGAGAACGATGAGTGAGTCGAGCTCCTCGCGCTTCCACGCGCTGATCTTGTCCTTTTCGGGCAGAAACATGGTGACGCCAAGGGAGGGTCCGCGCGGGATGATAGAGACTTTATGCAGGGCGTCCGTGTGGGGAAGAACGACGTTGAGGAGAGCATGACCGGCCTCATGATAGGCGGTTGCTTTCTTCTCGTCCTCGGTCATGGCCATGCTGCGGCGTTCACGACCCCAGCGCACTTTGTCGCGGGCCTCTTCCAACTCGGGTTGCGTGACTTCGTCCTTGTTGCGCTTGGCGGCAAGGAGGGCGGCTTCGTTGACGACATTGGCCAGTTCCGCGCCGGAATAACCGGGCGTGCCGCGCGCGATGAGACCGAGGTCGACCGACTTGGCGATATTCACGTTGCGGGTGTGGACATGCAAAATCTGTTCGCGTCCGCGGACGTCGGGCAGGTTGACGCGCACTTCGCGGTCGAAACGGCCCGGGCGAAGCAGCGCGGGATCGAGTACGTCCTTGCGATTCGTGGCGGCGATGATGATGACGCCTTCCTGCGTCTCGATGCCGTCCATCTCGACGAGGAGCGCATTGAGCGTCTGTTCACGTTCGTCGTGGCCTCCGCCCATGCCGGTGCCGCGGCTGCGACCCACGGCGTCGATTTCATCAATGAAGATCAGGCAGGGCGCGTTTTTCTTGCCCTGCTCGAACATATCGCGGACGCGGGACGCGCCGACGCCAACAAACATTTCGACGAAATCGGAGCCGCTGATGCTGAAGAAAGGAACGTCCGCCTCGCCCGCAATGGCCTTGGCCAGGAGAGTCTTGCCGGTGCCGGGAGGGCCGATCATGAGGACACCCTTGGGGATGCGTCCGCCGAGCCGCTGGAAGCGGCGCGGGTCCTTGAGGAACTCGACGATTTCGCTGAGCTCTTCCTTGGCCTCGTCGATGCCGGCGACGTCCTTGAAGGTCACCTTATTGCGGTCGCGAGTCATCATCCGCGCCTTGCTTTTGCCGAAGCTGAAGGCGCTTTTGCCCGCCATGCGGATTTGCTGCCGGAACAGGAAATAAATCAGGCCGAAGACAAAGAGGACCGGCACGAAGTTGATGAAAATGGGCCAGAAGATATTGGTATTATTCTGGGTCTCGATGGTACCTTTGTAGCCCCACTGTTTGATTTCACTTAAGAGGTACGGGTCGAGAGCAAGATCAACCGGCACCTTGAAAGCGCCCTCTCCTGTTTCAGGAGCGCCGGGCGCGGGGCTGATCGCCTTTTTGTAAGTCCCCGTGAGGTAGCGTATGCCGGTCGAGGGATCAGGTTCATTGACGATCTTCGTTACTTTGTCGGCCGTGATCAGGTCCTTGAGTTGGGCCTGTGTCATATCCTGCTGGGGGACGCCCTGATGGTTCAACGCCCAATAAAGGGCGAACATGGACAGCACCGTGAGGGCAAGAAGAACAAGCCCGCGCCAATTTTGGTCGCTTCCACCGGCTCCGGGGGTCGGGCCGTTACCGTCGCTTTTGCGAACGGGGGGCTTGCCGGAACTGCGGTTCGGCTTGGGAAACTTGACTTGCGGTGTTGGCATATTCGCTAAACCGTAACATGGAGGCCCGCCAATAGCAAACACCTGTATGGGGCGGAAGAACTTACGTTTTTGTCATGTTAAACTGCACGGCTGTCGTTACCGGGTTACCCGATTCACAGCGCAGCCTTGTCGTATTCTGAAGAGACCGCCAATGTAGAGGAGTCATGGAATTCAAGGGGAACTCGTTGATCGCGTTGTTGGTGATTCTGGAATTGATCCAGCTCATCGGGTTTTGGATCATTCTCCGCTATCGATCCCGGCGTTCGTTGCAACAGTTGAGCCGGTTGACCGGGCAGCTCGCCACCGGGCAATCGCCCAAGTCGTACTATATCGACGGGTCGCCGCTCGTCGAACAGGTGTCGCGCCACCTGGAAAGCGTGGGCGCACGTCTCGAAGCGTTCCACCGCCAGCAACAGGAGGAAGATTTCAACCTGAATGTCCTTCTGGCGAACATGGTGGAGGGCGTGATGGTGGTCGATCAGCGGCATGTGGTGCGGCTGGTGAACGACGAGTTGCTCGATCTCTTCGACCTGAAACAAAGCCCGCTGGGCCGCACCGTGCTGGAAGCACTGCGCGAAGCGCGGGTCGAGATGATCGTCCGCGAGACGATACTGCGGGGCGAACCGCGCCAGCAGGAGGTGACCCTGGAAAGCACCGCGCTGGGGCTCCCCCCGCGTCATTTTGACATCAGCGTGGTCCCGATCCGCACCCCAAAGAACGAGGTGCGCGGGGCGGTGGTCGTCTTCCACGACATCACCCGCATCAAGCAGCTGGAGGTGGTCCGGCAGGAATTTGTGGCCAATGTTTCGCATGAGCTCCGCACGCCCCTGGCCATTTTTCGCGGCTACCTGGAGACGCTCGCCGACAACCCGGACATGCCCCGCGAGGAATCGCTACGCATTCTCGAAACGATGAAGCGACACTCGGACCGGCTCAATGCCCTCGTGGAGGACCTGCTCGTCCTCACGCGCCTGGAAGGCCGGCAGATGGAGACCGAATTCAGCACCATCCGCATCGACGCTTTTTTTCGACAACTGGTGCGGGACTGGAGCAACCGGAGGAATTCCGGAGCGGCAGAGGTCGAAATTAAAATGCAGGACGATCTTCCGGCGTTGGATGTCGACGCGCTTCGCCTGGAGCAAGTGATATTCAATCTGCTGGAAAACGCCGTCGCTTATTCCAATCCGCCCCGGCGCGTCGTTCTTTCCGCCGCGCGGCACGATGACCAGATTGAGATGCGCGTGGCTGACAACGGCATCGGGATTCCGCCGAGCGACCTGCCCCATATTTTCGAGCGCTTTTACCGGGTCGACAAGGGCCGGAGCCGGACGTCCGGAGGCACCGGACTCGGGCTTTCCATCGTGAAGCACATCGTCCAGTCGCACGGCGGCACCGTCCACGCCGAGAGTGAATTGGGAAAGGGCACGACGATTGTGTTGCGACTGCCGCTACGGCAGGGGGCTGAACTCCCCGGGAAGCCGGGGACGGAATTATCAAATCTTCCAAATTAACGGATTTTTTTGAGATGAGGAAAGGCGGGCTGGTCATCGGCCCGTCTCAACACTCTGGAACGAAATTAGTGCTATATCCAAGAGCCCGGCATCAAGCTTAACCCGCTGAAATTCGGTCTAACCTAGCCCTACTCTTTTCGCCGTATTTCCAGTCGCGAACCCGGTCGCATCTCGAGCATAGGTACTGACCGGGTTCATTTATCCTGACTCAGGCTTTCCGGCTCTGAAAGAGGACCTCTTATTTGACTTGTGTTCGAGTTGCGCCGACGTAATGAGTGGAAGAGCGAATGAATTTTCACTGCATCGCAGGCGTCCTCTACCTTTGCGGCGTAATTGCGCTTAACGGGGCGTCTTTGGATGACAAGGTGAAAGCTTTTGAGGATGCACTGAAGACCTCCCGGCTGGTGAAGACCGATTCGCCTAAGGGCATTTCACCTATAGGTCGCGCATTGACCGTCCAGGATTTGGAAATGGTGATGCAACGGGGTACCCGTGAAGTGAATATCGAAGAGGTTGTGGCCCGATTGATGGCGACCCATTCATCCGACAAAGTCCAGCAAACGGGAGAGGATCTCATCCAAGAACTGGAGTCGCAGAGAAAAGCGCGCGCGGAGGCATTCGAGACCAAGGCCAACGCCGTTTTATCGGAAGTACCCGATGCGCTGATGCAGGCTAAAAAGGCGACGGATCTCGATGGTATTTTGAAAGAGATGCAGACTCTACAAAACCCGCAGGGAGGATCGTTTGGGGACGATTCCGCCCAAGTACTGGCAAACAAAATCAACGCGACGTTTCAATTCGTGACGCAATGGCAGGATTACTTGTCGGCGACGAGCAGTGGGAACATGCAGGAGGCCCAGAACAGTTTGCGGGCTATTTTGAACAATCGGCAGATCGACGCGCCGATCTTTTTTCCCCGCTCGGAAATATTGGCGCGATTCGAGAAGGCAAGCGGACGAAATCCCATGGACGGGGACGGGACGCCAGGGGCGGGCTCGACCGATGTGGACGTTATTTTAGGCAAGGTCAAAACCGTGGATGATCTCAGCCACGCGTTTGTGCAATTAGCTCAAATCCCAAACCTAGGCTGGGACTGGGCGGATTTGAGCACGCTGGACGAGGCGCGCGATAATGCGCTTGCCGGTCTTCCGATGACCTTGGACTTGAAGAAGGCCCTGAATGGGCCTTTCTATGGCGACGATATCAGCAGGATCGTTGCGATGGAGCTTATAGCTATCTTGCCCTATTATTTTGGAACCGAAGTTTCGGACCCACCAAAGGCAAATGAGACCGTGGACGCGTATCTCGACCGCCTGAGCGCGACAGCAAATACCAACGGAAATCTGGCTCTTTTACAACGGACAATCGCAACAAAGGTGGCGCTAACTAATTCCGAGGGAAAAATTCCATCTATCGGAACACAGAGTTTTTTGGCCGGATTGAGCCAGGATGCCGCCGGGCAATACGCGCCAGCGGTAATATCGTATGAGCGCGCACTCAAGGAACCGGATCGTTTCCTGCCGGTCAAGATCGTGGGAGAACGACTGGCAGCTATTAAAGCGGCGCATCCGGACGAGTTCGAGAAGGGGCTTACAACTTTCTTGACACCTCCTTCGGTCAATCCATCTCCTTTTCAGTATCCTGGAATGCCGTGGATGCAACCCAATCGCTTCGGAAATCCTGACGGCAATCAAATCAGCGTTCTACCGATTCCGATGACGATTTCCATTCCATCGCGCGTGACTGCACCTCCCGGAACGGGCCCAACCGCAAACGCGACTCCCGTTGCTCCAGTTTCCACACCCGCCACAAAATAAATTGAATCAATCCCCATGAAAAACCTCTGGATACTCGTGCTTGTTGTCATACTCAGTTTTACCGCTCGCGCAACTCCGCTGGAGGATGAGATCAAAAGTTTCACCGACGCGATAAAGTCTTCGGAGACCAGCAAATCGGACGTAGATCCAATGATGACGGCGCGTATGCCGGCCATGGCGGCAGAGTTTGCCTCGTCTGCAATGGCTCCTGGAGGCGAAGCCAATCTGGAAGCCATGGTGAAGCAGATGATGGCGACGAACCCCGCTGAGGCCGTGCAAAAGACGGGGAAAGCCCTGCTGGCCGAGCTGGCGGCGCGAAAGAAGGCGCGGGTGGACACCTTGACGGCCAAGGTAAATGAGGTTCTTGCTCGCGTCCCCGATATACTCATCAAAGCGAAGAAGACCCAGGAATTGGATGGAATCCTGAGCGACCTGCAAAAAGTGCAGGCACCGCTAGGCGGGATGGGCAGCTATGACCGAATGTATGGCAACGACCCGGACTCGCAAGCGGTGATGAACCGGGTGAACTCGGCTTACCAATTTGTCGCGCAGTGGCAGGATTACCTATCCGCCCGCAACAGCGGAAATATCCAGGAGGCACAAAACTCGCTCCGGAATCTTTTGAATTCCCGCTCGGCTGGCGATGCCACTTTGATTCCGCGTTCGGAGATTCTGGCCCGGTCGGTCGAACTCGCCGGCCAGATAAAAGGCATACCGCCTGACGCTTCCTCATCCGCTTCCCCTGCGATCGATACAACCGTGGTCCTGAACGGAATTAAAACGCTGGATGACATAGAACCAGCAGTCAAATCGCTTAAGGCTGCGAATAGTTACGAATTTTCGCGGCTGGCACAAATGGCTAGCCTCTATGCTCAGGCTCGAAATGGTCTGCCGGTCAGCCTTGATTTGCCCTTCGACGGAAATCCGGCACCGGAGTTAGTGCGTATCAAATCAATGTTGTTTGTCTATCTCCTTCCACGATTTATTGGCAACGATGCGCTGACGCTGAATCCGAACGAGACCGTGGGCGATTATCTAAAACGATCCATCGAAGCTGTCGAGGCCAAGCAGGATTGGTCTTCCTTCCTGCGGATCATCGAGGCTGAGGCCAAAATTGCGGGTACCAATGGCTCCTCTCCGGGAACGCATAGTTTTCTGGTGGGAGTGAACCAGGAAATGGCCGGACAATATGCGCAGGCGGTTACTGCCTACCAAGGCGCGTTAAGTCAGCCCGATGATTATCTGCCTTCGAAACTGATCGGAGATCGGTTGGCCGCTATCAAGAAGAATCATCCGGCGGAGTTCGATGAGGGGATGAAACGGTTCCTTACCCCGCCCACGCCGGTTTCTTTTAGTACCTACTCCTACGGGATGAGGCCCGGCATGCCCGGCTATCCGATTGCACCGGGCTATCCGACTCCTGCTGTTGTGCCTGCAGCAGGCCCTGCACCCTCGGTCGCTCCAGCAACGGCCACGAATGCTGCGCCGGTCACGTCAGCCCCACCATCGGCGAGCACGAACGCAGCTCCGACTACCCCGACCTCTGCCCCGAAATAGCGCCGAAATATTTTCAGAGTTGCCACGACTCCTTTACAGCCGACCCTTGGCTACTGTCCGGGCGGCGGCTAATACGCGCCTTAAGGGGTGCGTTCGTGACGGATGTCGACGGCCTGGTAGAGGTAGTAGACTTCCTCGGCAATGTTCTTGCAGTGATCGGCGATGCGTTCGAGGCAGCGGGCGACGATGGTGAGGTTCAAGGCGCGGGTGATCGTGGAGGGATCTTCGAGCATGAAGCTGGTAAGTTCGCGGGCGAGCTGCTTGTTGATGGCGTCGACTTCCTTGTCGCGCTTAATGATTTCCTGGGCGAGCTCGGGCTTGCGGTCGATTAGGGCCGTGATGCTATCGCGCAACATGCTTTCTGCGATCTGCGCCATGCGCGGAATATCGATGAGGGGTTTGAGCAGAGGCTCCTTGTTCAAATCGAGTGAACGCCGGACGATGGCCGTGGCCTGGTCGGCGATACGTTCGAGATTGCTGGAGATTTTCGAGGCCACGAGCATGAAGCGGCAGTCGGTGGCGACCGGCGCATGGGTGGCCATGTGGTTGATGACAAGTTCGTCGATGGCGACCTCCAGTTCGTCGAGCTGGGAATCCTCCGCCTCGACGGAGGCGGCGAGCTTTTCGTCGCGCTCGATCAGCGCGCGCATGGCCAGGGCAAGGTTGCGATTGGTCAGGCTGGCCATCATGAGGAGCGTCTGGCGAATATTCGAGATCTGCTCAGAGGCCGGACCGTTGGAGTACGGAACCGGGACGTTGGGGGGAGGATTAGCCATGGAAAAAAGGGGAAAGATTAAAGGGAAAAGGGGGAAGTGCGTAGTAAGAAAAGAATTTTTCGCGGAAAGTCATATGCAGTCTCTTTTCCTTTTGCCCTTTTTCATTCTTAACCGAAGCGTCCGCTGATGTAGTCTTCGGTTTGTTTCTGGGTGGGATTGGTGAAGATTTTTTCGGTGGCGTCCATTTCGATGAGACGGCCCATGTAGAAGAAGGCGGTGACATCGGAGCAGCGCCCGGCCTGTTGCATGTTGTGCGTGACGATGACGATGGTGTAGTCCTGTTTCAACTGGTGAATGAGTTCCTCGACCTTGACCGTGGCGATGGGATCCAGCGCGGAGCAGGGCTCATCCATGAGAATGATCTCAGGTTCGACGGCGATGGCGCGGGCGATGCAGAGGCGCTGCTGCTGGCCACCGGAGAGGCCTAATGCACTGGTGTGAAGCCGGTCGCGGACTTCCTCCCAAAGTGCGGCGCCGCGAAGGCTGCGCTCGACCGTTTCGTCGAGGCGGGCCTTGTCGTTGATGCCCTGGAGGCGCAGGCCATAGACGACGTTTTCGTAAACCGACTTCGGAAACGGATTCGATTTCTGGAAGACCATGCCAACGCGTTTGCGGAGTTCGATGACATCGACGGAAGGATGGTAGATGTCGACGCCGGAAATCTTGATGGAACCCGAGCTAACGCGGGTACCGTCGATGAGATCGTTCATGCGGTTGAGACAACGCAGGAGGGTCGATTTGCCGCAGCCGGACGGCCCGATGAACGCGGTGACAAGCTTTTCCTTGATTGGAAAATGAATGCCGTGAAGAGCCTTATTCTTTCCGTAGTGAAAATCGACATTTTCGATATCGATCACAGTCGGCGCATTCAGGCGCGCGGCCTTTTCGGCGGGCGATGAAGAGAGAGCATCAGGGGAAATCACGACTTCCTCAGTTTGAGTGGTTGGAATCGATTCGTCCATAGTCGTTGTATTGGATTTGAGGCTCATGGGTGGGACGTACGGGGATGGGTGCTATCTTTAAGAGTATCCAGAATTTGAAAAAAATCTACTTGGACCGGTTGGCCACCAGATGGCTGACGATGTTCGTGACCAGCACTATGACGATAAGCACAAAGGAAGCCGTCCAGGCCATATTGACCATGTTATCGTAAGGAACACTGGAAAAATTATAAATGAGAACAGCCATGCTCGCGGTCGGTTCGTTCAGGCTGCTGATCCAATAACTGGTAAAAAGCGCCGTAAAAATAATCGGGGCGGTTTCTCCGGCGGCACGGGCCACGGCCAGCATGACTCCGGTGATGATGGTCGAGCCTGCCGCCGGGAGGGTGATATGCAACACGGTCTGCGTGCGATTGGCGCCCAGGGCGAGCGAGGCTTCGCGCAGAAAACGGGGCACGCGCAAGAGTGCCTCTTCTGTCGCAAGGATAATAATTGGCAGCATGAGAATGCCAAGCGCGAGCCCTCCCGCCATGACGGAGAATGACCGGGTGGTAACCACAAGCACGCCGAAGATAAAGACGCCGGCGAGAATCGAAGGAAGCCCGCTCAGAATCTTGGCGCAAAAACGAATAATCCGGGCGCTCTTGGTACCTTGAGAATACTCCGTTAGAAAAATAGCGGTCAGGATACCGAGGGGAACACTGACCAGGGTGCCGACGGCGACCAGGATGAGCGTGCCTAACAGGGCGTTGCCAAACCCGCCTCCGTCAATACCTGCCGCTGGCGGCAGCTTCCAGAGCATTTCCCAGCGGAAGTTACCCGCACCCTTTCTTGCAACCATGTAGAGAACAGAGACAAGGGGAATGAGTGCGGCAAGAGTGACGAGACCGACCAGGATGTCCATTCCCTTGCTGAAAAGCAGCCGTACCCGCGGTTTGCGGGACAGGTCCATGTCCTTGGGGCCGTTTGGCCGGAGCGTCGCTTGATTCGGTGTGGCCATTGTCTTAGAAATGTCGGACGGTGGCTCCCGTACGTTCCAGGATAAGTTCGGCCACGGCGTTGATGGCCAGGGTGAGCGCCATCAAGATGAAGGAGAGATACATCAACGCGGACACTTCCAGGCCGGTGGCCTCGCCAAAATGGTTGGCCAGAAGGGATGCAATGGTATTGGCCGGGGCAAAAAGCGAAGCGCTGATTTGGTTGTTATTGCCGACCAGCATGGCCAACGCCATCGTTTCGCCCATGGCGCGACCCAATCCCAGAACAGCGGCGCCCAGGATGCCGCTGGCGGCGATGGGAAGGGAAATTTGCAGGATCACATCCCAGCGCGTGGCGCCGAGGGCGGCGGCTCCTTCCTTGAGAGCCTGCGGAGTCATTTTGAGCGCGGAACCAGAAAGTGCCGCGATGGTGGGCAGGATCATAATGGCCAGGACAAAGGCGGCGGGTAAAAAGCCGGGGCCCGAGGAAGGGGTGGAAAAGAGAGGAATCCAGCCCATGTGCGCGTTGAGCCAGTTACCCATCGGCGTCGTGATCGGTATGACGGCGTAGATGCCCCACAGCCCGTAAATAACGCTGGGGATGGCGGCGAGAAGTTCGACCAGGAACTTGAAGAAGCTCCGTGCTTTCAGGGGCAGATAATCTTCGGTCAGAAAGATGGCGATGGCCACACCCAAAGGCGTGGCGATCAGCAAGGCCAGCGCGGAGCTGACCAGCGTGCCATAGATGAGAGGGAGAGCCCCGTATTGGTCACTATTCGTATCCCAATCCGTACCGATAATGAACCCAAACCCAAACTTCTGAATCGCCTCACGCGAAGCCCAACCCACCTGCCCGGCAATCCAAACAAGCAACGCGACCGTACCCCAACTCGCGACGAAAGTGGCCCAGGAGAAAAACGCATCAAAGGTTTTTGACCGCTGAGCCGTTTTATTACCGATCCATCGCGTAGTCAATACAGGCGAGGGTTCGGTCGCTGTTTGCATTATTTGATCGTGTTGACCGCAGCCTGAATTTTTTCGACCACGTTGGCGGGCAGCGGCAGGTAACCGAGTTCAGGGGCCATTTTCTGGCCGTCCGTCAGGCTCCAGGTCGCCAGCGCCTTGATCGCATCGGCCACGCCGGGCTTCGTGTACTGGGTGTGGCAGAGCCACCAGGTGAACGTCACGATGGGGTAGGAGCCATCACCCGCGGGATCGGTCACGAACGCGCGCAGGTTTGCGGGCAGTTCAACCTGGCTGAGCGCCGTCGAACCCGACTCAGGAGACGGGGCGACAAACTTGCCGGCTGAATTCTGGAGTGTGGCCATCGGCAGCTTGATTTGCTGGGCATAGCCATACTCGACGTAGCCGATGGTTCCCGGCGTTTGCTTGATCTGCGCCGCGACGCCTTCATTGCCTTTGCCGCCGACACCGACGGGCCACTTGACCGTCTTGCCACTTCCAACCTTGGTCTTGAAATCAGGACTGATCGCGGCCAGGTGGTTCGTAAAGTTATAAGTCGTGCCGCTGCCGTCCGCGCGGTACGCGACAGTGATGGGCAGATCAAGCAGTTTCAAGTCGGGGTTCTCCGCGACGATCTTCGGGTTCGCCGCAACGATCTTCGGGTCATTCCACTTCGTGATTATACCGAGGAAAATGGCCGGATAAACGTCGCGAGGCAATTGGACCGCGCTGGTTATACCGGGCAGATTATAAGAGAGGACGATGCTGCCTGCGGTCATTGGCAAAAGAACAACGCCACCTTCCTTCACCGCCGCGATCTCCGTGTCGGACATCGCCGCATCGCTGGCGCCGAAATCGGTCAGTCCAGCGGTGAACGACTTGATGCCTTGCCCGCTGCCCACCGACTGGTAATTGATATGCACATCCTTATGGGCGTTACTGTAATCAGCAAACCAACGGCCATAGATAGGCGCCGGGAAAGTCGCGCCCGAGGCGTTCAAGGTGATGGTGTCCGCCTGAACGGAACAAATAGAGAGAGCCGTTAGGATGGTAAAAGCGAAGAGGTTTTTCATTTTTAAGGTAAGTTTATTCATTCTGCGATGGCAGGGCCTTGAAACCCCAAGGCTTCAAATCCTAAATCCATTTCTCGTGACGACTAGGAGGGTGGGCGAGAATTGTTACAAACATGTGTCAATCGTGAAACATTTTGGAAGAAATAAGGGAGGGATTGGCGTCGTACACAGCGCGGGGGCTCCTTTTGGCACTCAAGGGATGACGAAACCCGAATTTGAGCTTATACACCCTTATGGGTTCCAAACAACAACAGGACGCCGCGTTACTGGGAGCCCTGTTTTCAACTCGTGGTCACCTGGTTTCGCGGCGCGAACTGGCCCGGATGGCCGATTTGCCTCCCAACGACCTGGAGCAGCGACTCGCACCCTATATCCAAGCCGGTTATCCCATAGAATTTCACCCGCAAGGGAGCATCGGCCTTCAAGAACCGCCCGATATCTGGTGTGCGGAGGAAATCGCGGGACGCTGCCCTGTGCGAGAAAACTCCTCCGTACCGGCTTGGGACCCGGTTCTCCTGGCCGAGACTTCCTCGACCAATGATGTGGCGCGCGAACAGGCTCGCAAGGGAGCGCGGAGCGGATTCGTGGTCGCAGCATCGCGCCAGACCTCGGGACGCGGGCGCTTGGGCCGGAGCTGGGAATCGCCGCCGGATTGCGGGTTGTATGTTTCCATTCTTCTACGGCCCGATTTGGCCGTGACGGAAGCGGGGAAGCTCACGATTTTGAGCAGCGTGGCGACGGTCGATGCGGTGGAAATGGTTTCGGGCCTGCGTCCCCAGATCAAGTGGCCCAACGACCTGATGGCGGGTGGACGCAAACTGGCCGGCTTGTTGATCGAGACCGAACCGAAGGGAAAGCGCCTGGGGTTTGCGGTGATCGGAATTGGCCTGAATGTACGACAGGAAGCCGGGGATTTTTCACCTGAAGTACGCCGTCTGGCGACTTCGCTTTATATGGCCACGGGCCGACCATATCGCCGAGCCGATCTGCTTATAGCTCTGCTGCAAGCACTTGAAAAGCGCCTAAGCCAGCCCTTTGATGATGCCCGCGAGGCTTGGTCGGCGAGCAGCCTGACCTTGGGCCAACGCGTGACCTTAACGACCGTGCGAGGCCGCAAGCATGGCCAGGCAATGGGCCTGGACGAGTCGGGCGCGTTACTGTTGCGGAGCACTTCAGGCGAAGTGGAAGCTGTAACTGCGGGTGACATGCAGGCGTGTTAAATCCGAATAGTGGTCCCGATCTCGATCACCTGGCCGGGGGGAATGTTCAGGGCCTCGGCAATGGGTCGGCTCGTACCCGCGAGATAGCGGTAGGCCATGGCGAACAAGTTGAATTTGTTCTTGTTCTTGAAGACAAGGCTTTCCCGTCCCAGCAAATAGTAAAGCTGGCGGTCCTTGGGAACCTTCACAATTTTCCGAAGTTCAGGCTCAAGCTTTGCAACATTCACTTCCTCCATAAATCCATAATCAGCTTCAACTCCAAAAAGGTTGTGGTCATGCTCCACCACCCTCAGCCGATCTTTTTCATGCACACGAGGCTGAGAGGTGACAACTAAGGTGAGGACAATCATTTGCTCGTGCAAAACCTGACCGATTTTGAGCCAGTGCAGAAGGCTGGGCGGCGCGATTTTGGGACTGGCTGAAAGAACAATTCCGGTATTGCGAACGCGATGCACCTCTTTGGTAGCCTCAGCAAACTGCTCAAGAGACATGACACTCTCCGCCAACTGAGATCGAATCGCGCGGCGAGTATGGTCCCACGCAATCAAAATGAAGGCTACGACCAGGCCAACGCCCACCGGGATATACCCGCCGGTGAAAAACTTGGTGCTGTTGGGAATAAAGAGAGACAAGTCAAGGATGAGGAGGACTCCCGCTATCCAGGGGATACGCCTGGTTTGAACATAAGTGATGGCGGCATATGCAATCGTGGTCGTGACCATCGTGCCGGTCACCGCGAGGCCGTAGGCATCAGCAAGGTTGGCGCTTTGTTTGAAAAACAAAACGAGACTGATGGAACCGACTGCCAGCAGAAAACAAATGCCGGGAAGATAAATCTGGCCCTCATGTTCGGCACAGGTGTGTTTGACCGTGGTGCGCGGAAAATACCCGAGATTCACCGCCTGTCGGGTAAGCGAGAAAGCTCCGCTGATGAGCGCCTGGGAGGCAATCACGGTAGCCACAATGGACAGCAGGGTCAGGAGAAACTGGAATCGAACGGGCGCAAGCGAGAAGAAAAGATTATCAACGTCACCGCGCTTGCTGAGCGCGTGCGCGCCCTGACCGAGATAATTCAAAATCAGGCAGGGAGCGACGATAAAATTCCATGCCACTGAGATGGCGGGCCTTCCGAAATGACCAAGATCGGCATAAAGGGCTTCGGCGCCTGTGATCGCGAGGGTAACACTCGCCAGCATCGTCATCGCCTCGCCGGGGTGCTGGCAAAGAAAGGCGATGCCGGTGACCGGACTCAGCGAATAGAGAATAACCGGATTGGAAAAAATGGACGGAAGAGCGAGTCCCGCAATAACCAAAAACCAACCGAGCATGATGGGCGCGAATGCCTTGGATATCTTGTCCGTGCCAAAACGCTGAACGCTAAAGAGCACGGTAAGAATGAAGGCGGCAATCCACGGATTGGCCCAGGCGGAAGGATTCGCCACGTTATTGATCGTGGGAGGAGCCAGGCCTTCTACCGCTGACAGAACCGAAATAGCCGGCGTGATGATGCCATCACCGTAGAGAAGGGCGGCCCCGCCGATCAGGGTAAAGAAAAGCCATTTCTGCTTCGGGGCGTTTGTCTTGGCAAGGGCTAGAAGCGCAAAAACGCCTCCTTCCCCGTGGTTATCGAGCTTGAGCAGGAAGTAGACATACTTCAACGAGACAATAGACAGCAGATACCAGACAACGAGACCGACGGCCCCGGAAATATGCTCGGCATCAGGATGAGCCTGAATGCACTGCCTGAGCGTGTAGATGGGCGAAGTCCCGATGTCTCCAAACACAACTCCAAGGCTGCCTATGGCAAGCCAGCGGAAGGGAGAGGCCTCTGTTTTCATCATTTAGAGAATAGCGGAATACATGCGAATATGAACAGGACTCCCTATTGCGGGCCATGCAGCCTGCAAGTGTTGTAGTCCTCACGCGATCGTTCAAGCTTTTCCCGGGCCACTAAGAGACGCAAGCTGGGAGAATGGGGCTTACTGAATGTCTAAGAAGCAGCGCTTGCCTTCAGGCCGCGAGAAGCGAGATGACGCAGAGCGACGGCAACTAGTTCCTCGACGGACGCATGCCCGGAGTCGAGAAAAAGGGCGTCGGGAGCACGGGTGAGTGGCGAATGCTCGCGCTGTTGGTCAATGCTGTCGCGTTGCTGGATGACGTCGCTTTCGCCCTGATTGCTGCGGCGCTGGGCGCGGACCTCGGCATTGGCGTCGAGGTAAAATTTATAGGGTGTTTGCGGGAAGACGACGGTGCCGATGTCACGTCCCTCCATGACCAGCGGAGCCTGCCCGGCAAGATGCTGTTGCTCAGCGACGAGAAGCTTGCGGACTTCGGCAACCTGAGCGACGAGGGAAACGCCTTCGTTAACCTGGCCTTCACGGACGTGCGGGAGCGGGTCGAAGCCGGCAATGCGGAAAACGAGTTCGCCGTCGTGGAGGCGGGTTTCGACTCCGGCGGCCTGGACTGCCCGCGCGACGGCTTCAGCATCCCGGAGCGGGATTCTTCGTTGCTGGAGATACCAGGTGACGCCGCGATACATGGCGCCAGTATTGATGTAGACGTAACCGAGGCGCCGGGCGAGCTCGCGTGAAAACGTGCTTTTGCCAGAGGCAGCGGTGCCATCAATGGCGATAACAGGATGAATCAGTTCGGACATGGTGCGTGGCGAGTCCTGAGGATGGCATATCCCGCTGGCGGCAATAAAGAAAAGCGCACCGCGTCGCGCTTGTGAATTAAAAACTCCTGCGGAGAATCTTTTCCTCAGCGGCCGGGTGTTTCCGCTCCCGCCACAGGCGATTGTTCTGCGTTATGGTTAGGAACGGAACGTACGATGTCATGTCCATTTGTCGCTTCAATGTGGTGGCCGGGTTCCACGATCAAGAAATCGTCCGAGTCCCAATCACCGCCCACAAAGCGTTTGAAAAGCGAGGAATCTCCCTTGATTTCGTCGTATTGCCAACCCAGCCATTCCGCGCACTCGCGGGTGTAGTTCTTGTAGGCATCGGCATTCCCCACGCCGAGGTCAACGTAGGCGGCGGTCGAGTATTGTTTGTACCAGCCTTGTTCCATCTCCATCAGGTACTCGGCATCGTCTTCTCCAAACTTCTTTTTGTACTCCTCAAAAACCGTTTCATATCTTTCCTTGCCGGGAGAAACGTGGTTCTCGATCCATCCGGACGTGTACCAATAGGTGCCGGGATGCGCATCGAAGTATTCCTGGTAGCGCGCCCTTGAGCCAAGGAAACACGTGATGCAATCGTGGCCCCGGGTTATGACCAACCGGGTCTTTCCAGCCGTGATGCCCTCAACGCCCTTGCTGCATAATCCGTAGCCCAAGAGGATGGCATCAAAGGTATCGGGTGTTGCATCGACGGCCTTCTGCACTTCCGCATGAAGTTGTTTGGGACTGGTGTGAAGCCCCCAAGGCAGATAAGTGAACTCAAACTTATTGAGCGACCGGGAGGCGTAGTAGCTGAGTTCCCGCCACATGACGTTGCAGGCGACGATCTTCAGATTCAGGATCTTCATTTAGCCTATCGAACAATCCATGATATAGGCTTTAAGCTTGGAAGAGAAGAGCCTTGAGCGAAGACCTCGCGGTCAGGACAGCCCCAACCGCACCACCAAATCAAAAGCCTATGCCTTCCGCCCGATGGGCTCGTCCATGACAGGCTGGCCCGTCTTGCGCACGTCGCCTTCGATCTCAGTCATGCGCAGGAACGAGAGAAGCGCGCTGCGCATTTCCACGCCGTCAGCGGAGGTGGCGTCGATCGGGATGTGGAACTGGCCGTCCGGCAGGACGAAGTGGTAGGCGAAGGTACCGTCCTTGCTCAAGGTGATGTCCTGGCCGTCGATGCGGACCTTGGCGTCGGGCTCCGTGCCGCCGTAGATGATGAGTTCCGCGTTGACGTGCATGTGGAAGCCGCGTTCTTGACCGAACGAGGCGCCAAACGGGCTGCTGACGCTGGTCACCCATGCCCCGGCGCTGGAGGCCCATTGGCCGGAAGAGAGCATCGTCTCGAACCGCTTTTTCAAGATTTCGGTGATTTCAAAGGAGCCGACCATGCGGCGGCGGACTTCCTCGTCGCCGAGGTATTCGAGCAATTCGTCGCTTTCCTTCGGGGTGAGATCGCGCGGGACACGGGCCTGGAAGGGCAGTTCAAAATCGCTGCGCTGCAAGCGGGCCAGCGTTTCCGCCAGTTCCTCGCCAGGCTGCGACTGTGCGGCAATCATGTCGTAGAGCTCGCGGAACGGAACGTGGAAGGGAATCGTGACGAACCGGGCGTCCGTGTTCGGCGAAAGCGTATCGCGCGGGGTGCGAATTTCCGCGGAACGCGCCAGAACTTCGAAAGTGCCGTCGGAACGATAATAGCCAAGTTGGGCGACAAAATTGGTGTCGGGCCGATTGACCTGAAGATACCAATTCTTGTGGCAGTCCCAGATGTGGATTTGCTGCACGCGGCCTTCACCGGGCACATAGACTTCCAGAAAGACTTTGCCGTCATGTGCAGCGCGTGATGCTTCCTGATACTGAACTTGATTCAAGTCCCAATAGGCAAAAAGGATGTGCGGATCGCGGGCGACAAGAAATAATTTCTTCGTCCCATACGATTCGGGAAGATACCCGAGAAACTCGTACGCGGGTAGATCCTGGGGCTTGACAGCAGGGGGAGTTTGAGTGGCTGCCGGAACGACTGGAGCAGGCGAGGATGAGGACGGAGCAGACTCCGCATTGACGGCCGGGCCGATACGCGGTGGCTTTCTGCGGAGAGCGGGTCGATCGTTATTGGGCATATATTCCTTTGATAAACAGCGTGGTTTAGCACTTCTTGAGCCAATCCGTAAGATGGACTCAAGGTAACCTCTGTACAACAGAATTACCCTAGCCCATTACCTTAGCATATAACTTTAGCACTTCAATTTTAGTAACTATTGCCCCCATTTGACGGGTTCAAATGGGGGCAATAAGTCTATTTAGAGAGGTAATGGCCTGGCAAGAAGAAAATTGTGACAAGCAGATGAACTTGACCAGGCGAAAGCCTTAGCCGCTAAACGTAATTGCTTTTTTTACTCTTCATGCAGGAGGCCATAAAGGCAGGCTCATGCAATGATCGGCAGCGTCGGGAATTGCCTGCCAAGGATCGGCACGGAATTGGTCTTGAGCCATTCCTGAAGGATGCTTGCGTAAACGCTGCGGAAGTCGGTGTTGAATCTGATGTCACCGTCCTGGAGGTCGGCGGGAGCAAGGCTCGGTTCCGCGCCGAGCAAGCCCGCCTTCATCTTGGAGCCGACGAGGAACATCGGGGCGGCGGCGCCATGGTCGGTGCCCTGACTTCCGTTTTCGTGGACCCGGCGGCCAAATTCACTGAACGTCATGATCATCACCCGGTCGAACACGCCCATATTCGTGAGGTCGCCGGTAAAGGCTTTCACGGCATCGCCCAGCTCCCGGAGCCGGCCGTCCTGAGCTCCCCGCTGGCCGGTATGCGTGTCGTAGCCGCCTTGGGAAACATAGAAGATGCGCGTGGGCAGACCGCCAGCGATGAGCCGCGCCACGAGTTGCAAATTCCGGGCAAGTCCGCTACCGGGGTATTGCGAGTTGCTCGCGGTCTTGGCGGCAATGGCGCGGATCTTATCCGAACTGACCCGGGCATCCATCGAGGTACGCTCCAGAAAGTCGAGCGCGCTCTGGCCGTTTTGCAGCGTGACGGTTCCCGAAACCATGCTGACGCTGCCGCCGGAGTTCTCGCCGGATGCGAAGACGTTCTCATCCGGGTTGGGAGTGTACATGCTCCGGTAAGCAACGGTCTCGTCGTCGTTCTTGCCCGAGCCGATGAACCGGTAGCTGTCGGGGTTTTCGAGACTGATGCCGGTCGGCGTGTGGGAGGAAAAGGCCTGCGGCAGCCGCGGCCCGATATTGATCGCAACGGTGGGATCGCAACCCTGGCAGGCGTTGTCGAAGTAGCGTCCAAGCCAGCCATCGGTCAGGTACTTGTCCTCGTCACTGGCGGTCTGCCAGATTTCCGTGGCGCGGAAGTGGCTGCGGTTTGGATTGGGATAGCCGACGCCGTTGACAATGGAGAGATGGCCGGCGTCGAAGAGGCTTTTGAAGCCGGTCATGGCGGGATTCAGTCCGAGGGTGTCGTTCAGCGGCAGGACTTGGTTGGCCGGAATGCCAATGCCCGGGCGGGCCTGGTAGTAAAAGTCGTTCGTGTAGGGGACAACCGCATTGAGGCCGTCATTGCCACCCGCGAGTTGGATCAGTACGAGAATCGGGCCGTCCTTTCCCGTGGCGACCTGGGTAAGCGCGCCATCGGCCTCCGCGTGAAGCGCGGAGAAGGTCTGCGCGACAAAGCTCGGCACCGTCCAGGTGAGCGCCCCGCCGAGCATCGTGGTACGAAGGAAATCGCGGCGCGTGGTTAAGAGCGGATTGTTCATGGAGGTGGCGGGTTATGGGTTCTAAGTGAGTTGATATTCAGGCGTGCACATGATGAGCCGGATGGCCTTGCGAATGTCCGTTTCTTCGAGTGGAGACCTGGACTTGAGGAAATCGGTTAAAGAAGCCAGGCGCTGGGGCTTGAGTTCGGTGTTGAGGAACCGCGCCTGGAGAGCGGCGAGGAAACTAACAGGGTTGCTCAGATCGAAGGTGCTGAAGAGCGTGCGGACATTAGCGGGAGATATCTTCATGAGGCCGTCGTCAGCCATTGAGTTCATGAGACTTCTCATCTGCCCGTTCAAACCGGGCAAAGGCACCCGGTCGCCCTCAACCAGCGCAGCGGCAAAATTGTAGCGGTCAAGCAGGTTATTGGTCGTTATCCAGGCGATGCCTCCGTCCCAGCCCTTGACGTTGGGTGGATTGAAGAGTTCCTGTCCGAGTTGGCGGAGCATGACGAGAGTCATGGCCTGCGTCGGCAAGGGCGCCTGAAGTTGGTGAGTGCTGGTAATGAGCCACTGTACGGGGCTCTTGACCTGGGACCGGACCACCTCGGGCGTGTAGAATTCCTTGGAGCGGAAGATCACGGTCATCAGGTGCTTGAGGTCCATGTCGTGGCTGTGGAATTCCGCGGCCAGCACGTCGACAAGCTGCTGCGGGGGCTGGTCCTGGACGAAGAAACGCCAGAGCTTTTTCACCAGGAACCGCGCGCATTCGGGCTTGTCGCAAATCATGTTCAGCACGTCCTCGCCGGTGAAATTGCCGGTCTTGCCGAAGATGGTCTTGGGACCGTCATCATGATTATTGCGGTGATACTCGTAATGAAGTTGGTCCGATGCGAACCCCCAGCCGGTGTACGCCTTAGCCGCCTGCTGGATGTCCTGCTCGGTGTAATTGCCCTCGCCGAGGGTGAAAAGTTCCATCACTTCGCGGGCGAAGTTCTCATTGGGCCTGTTCCTGTTGCTGCGGGCGCCGTCGAGATAATTGAGCATGGCGGGGTCTTCGGAAGCGGCGATGAGCAACTGGTTGAAATTGCCCGTGGCGTTCCGGCGGAATGTCTCGTTTTGGAGCCAGAGGAAATAGGGCGACCGGACTTTTTCAAAACTGGCGGCGAAGTGGCCATGCCAGAAAAGGGTCATCTTTTCCTGGAAAGGCCGCGGGCCCAGGGCCATGCGCCGTACCCACCAGTAGCGGAGATCGGCCATTTGGGCATACTCGTCCTGAGAGTGTTGCCGCTGCAGCATACGCCGCGTCTCCGGGTCGGCGGCCTGACGGATGGCCTCGCGCCGGGCGATCATCTCGGGGTCGGGATGCGCCCAGTCAGGGGCGGGCGTATCATCCCGAATTTTCTCGTAATCGACAAACCATGAGACCGCTTTGCCAGGCCCCATCTGCCGGAGATTTTCGATATCCGCCGGGCTGCCGCTGAAACCGGCGCGGTTCATCAAATGCGCGGCAGTCGCCGTATTCCACTGGGATCCAGGAAGCGGTTCCAACATATAGGGTTAAACCATTTGGTGCGGAGCGAGTTGCGGGGAAACGCCTCATGCAGCAACGGTCATAAATGCCACGACGTCAAATGAAAACGCACAATTGAACGCGTCCAACCCCAGCAAAATCTGCTTCTATGAAGACGGAAAACGTTCATTCTCGTGGCTCCTATCGCATGGCAAAAAAATCAAAGAAGAAAAAGACAGTTGATCGGGCTGGTTCCGCCCATGTTTTGGCAACAGACTCAGTCGATCAACGGCCGCCATCGTGGTTGAGTCGCGATTGGTTTTGGGCGCTGATCCTGATTCTTGCAGTGATCCTGGCCTATCTACCGGTGTGGAAGGCCGGATTCATCTGGGACGACGATACGATTGTAACGCTAAATCCCGTCGTCGTCGGGCCGCTCGGCTTGAAGGAAATCTGGACGACGGCCGCGTCGCGGTTTTATCCCCTCGTTCTCTCCACGTTCTGGCTGGAACATGCGCTGTGGGGATTGACGCCGCTGCCGTATCACCTCGTCACCGTTTCGTTTCACGCGGCATCCGCGGTGGTGCTGTGGCGGGTGTTGCGGAATTTGGAGGTGCGGGGCTCCTGGCTGGGTGCGGCGCTCTGGGCCTTGCACCCGGTGGCGGTGGAATCGGTGGCGTGGGTTTCCGAGATGAAAAACACGGAATCTTGTTTGTTCTACCTTTTGACGATCCTTTTCTTCGTGAAAGGACTAAAATCAGGGAGTCTCGGCAATCGAAGCGGCGGCAATTGGAATTACTCGATCGCGTTGCTGTGCTCTGCACTGGCGATGGTCAGCAAATCTTCCACGCTGCTGATGCCGTTGGTGCTTTGCTTGTGTACATGGTGGGTGAAGGAACGATGGTCGTGGCGCGACATGGCGAAAGTGGTGCCCATCCTTTTGATGTGCATCGTTGTCGGAGTTGTTGTGAAGCATGTGGCGCATCTGAACGGAGGCAACGAACTGCACTGGGCCCAGACCTGGCAGGAACGAGTGGCCATGGCGGGCTACATCTTCTGGTTTTATGTGGGCAAGCTGTTTTGGCCGTATCCGTTGCTGACCTATTATGCGTTCTGGAAGGTCGATCCCGAGCAATGGATTTCGTATCTGCCCGTCGTGACCGTGGTGCTTACTTTGATTATTCTATGGCTTAAACGCCGGACGTGGTCCGGACCCTGTTTTTTTGCGTTTGCCTATTACCTGATCATGTTGTTGCCGGTCCTGGGATTGTTTAGCATGACAGGTTTCCGTTATTCCGTTATCGAAGACCATTTGCAGTACCTTGCCAGCATGGGACCGCTGGCGCTGGCAGGGACAGGGCTGGCGCGGCTTTCAGATTTTGCGATACCGGGGAGATCCTTGCTGCAACCTGCACTTTGCGCCGGTCTTCTGTTGGTACTCGGAATATTAAGTTGGCGGCAGGCTTATAACTATCAGAGCGAGAAGACGCTCTGGACGTATAATTTGATCGAAAACCCGGCAAGCTGGGCAGCCTATAATGGTCTTGGCTTTTGTCTTGCCAAAGAGGGCAAGGTTGACGAAGCGATCACGCTCTTCCAAAAAGCCCTGGAAATCGACCCCTATTACGCCGTAACTCACTTTAATCTTGGGATGGCACTTGCCGAAAAGGGGCGAATGGACGATGCAATCGCCGAGTACCAAACGGCGCTGACTCTCGACCCTGATAATGCTCAGGCACATGCCAAGCTTGGCGAGGCCCTTTCCCAAAGGGGTCAGATCGACGAAGCGGTTTCGCAGTATGGTAAGGCCTTGGAAGCCAATCCCTATTCTGCCATGGCCTACAACGACCTTGGCCTTGCGCTAGTCCAAAAGAAACAGGTAGATAAAGCTATTGAGCAATATCAAAAAGCGCTGGAAATCGACCCCAATTTCGCCCTGGCCCACAATAATCTCGGCGTTGTTCTTTTTCAAAATGGGCAAGTAGCCGAGGCGATTGTTCAATACCAAATGGCACTGAAAATCGATTCATCTGTTGCCCAAGCTCACAACAATCTCGGCCTCGCTCTTGCCCAAACCGGCGTTACTTCACTCCAAGAGGGGCAAGTGGACGAAGCCATTGCACAATTCCAAGAGGCCCTAAAGAGCGACCCCACCATTGCCCAGGCTCATAGTGACCTTGGAATTGTCTTTGCCCAAAGGGGGCAACTGAACGAAGCCCTGGCGCAATTTCAAGAAGCACTGCGATTGCGGCCTGACGATAACGCCGCTCAGATCAATCTGGCCAAAATAAAGGCACTGATCCAACAAAAAGGTGCTTCACAATGAAGTAAGGTAACCGCTCGGGGTTGACGGGAAGTCCCAGTGGACGGGACTCAACCACCGGCTAATGGACTGGCAAGCCTCCGGCTTGCGGGCATGCAATCTCGCTTCCACAGTGGAATCAACGACTTTCGCAGAGGTCTCTGGAGGATCGCTTGCTTAGCCAAGCACCTAAGAGTTTCAACCGTCACGCCGGGCTACTGTCGAATGTCCCTCCGAGAAATCGATCCATGCTCTTGGCATACGAGAGGGGACCAACAAAATAAAAACAGAAAACCCCGGGAACCTTGCGGCTCCCGGGGTTTTCGAAGAACTAATTGATATTAGATCAAATTAGAACGAGTAGACTGCTTCCAGCGAGATTTCGTTCTGATCCTGATAGGTGGCCACGTTGTTCGCAGGGTTTTGGCTGCCACTGTCCGAAACATCCGAGCCGCCATTGGTCGAACCTGTGACGACGTGATCGTAACGATATTCCACGCGGGTCAGGAGGTTGTCCCAGATGGCAAAGGACGCCGTAAGGGTCTCGGAGAAGTCATCATTGCTCTGGAACGCAGCACCGAAGATCGGATTTGCTGAGGAATCAGAGTGGATGTATTCACCACGAGCCGACAGGGTGATAACCTTGTTGACCTTGTAGGACGCATAGAGAGCCGCACCCCACCATGTGTTGGAGTCAGTAGACTCGTTAAGATCAGAGTCGCCATCGCCGTCATTTCCTTGAGGATTGACACCGTTGAAGCTAGGCGTGACCTGATTGGGAAGACCAGCACCGCCATTGTAACCGAAGTCAACATTGAAGCCCAAGGTCAAGGCACTATCCTTGACGAATGTCGGGTTCCAGTTGCCCCAGATGTCGTACACAGCCACAGGGCCGTTATCGACGCCACCAACCACACCCGGCTCACCGCTGGGCGAGTAGATGAAGGACTGGCAGATATTGGCGTTCTTGCCGGGGGCCGTGACGTTCACCTGACCAGTGATTGCCTTGCCGCCGAAGGGATAGTCGTTGGCTACGTCGGTAGTACCGAAGCCCCTTCCACCAGGGCTGACCGAGTTATTCCAACCATCAACAACGCCGAACTTGGCTTCGACCGTGTCGTTGAACTTATAGTCAGCGTAGACGCCGGTATGAGTCAACGGAATCAGGTTGGTGAAGAGCAAGCCGCGGCTGAAGTTCAGGTTCGCAGGGCTTTCGATAACTTCATAACCTAAGAAGGTCACGAATTTACCGGCATAGATGTCCAAGCCGTTGCCGACCGGGATGCGGAACTTGACCAAGGCCTGTTCAAGGGCGATGGGGTAGCTCGTTGAAACCGAGCTGCTGCCGCTGCTGCTGCTGTTGCCGAACGCGGAATCACCGAGGAACTTCGCATCGGAGCCCAGGATGGCGTCGATACGGAACCCGGCGGCCCATTCGTTCTTGTCCGGAAGGGCCTTTTCCAAGGCGATCTTCACGGCATTGACGTTAAAATTGTTGTTGTTACGGTCGAAGCTATGCCCGATGGACTGTGCACCACCAAAGGCGGTACCGCGGCCACCGAATTGCTCAGTGTAGCTCACATCAACGTAACCGCTGAGTGTGATGCCCTTCTGGGCGGTTTCGACGTAGTTAATGCCTTCGTTTTCAATGACCTTCTTGAGGTCCTTGACATCCTTGGCATCCGTAGTGGTAGTCGCGTCATCGGCGAGCACCGGCAGAACCATGACTCCGGTCAGGGCGACTGCGCTGAGGACTTTCAGTATCGTTTTCATTCGCTATCTCCTTGTTTAATGACTCGGCCAACCGCTTCTCTCCATGGGAAGCAACCGGCTCTGTCGGTTCATGAGGCCAGCCGCCTTTACCGCACTAAGTAGTAACGGCTGGCATCTGCACTCGTTTGTGTGACATTAAGCATCGCCGCCAATTCGTCAATAATTTTTTTATTTTTTTTGAACGCCAGCTCGGCACCCCTATTTTGAGAGGTAAATCGACCTGCTTCCAAGCTATCGGACACCTCCTTTCAAGAGGCCCTATTTTTATTTTTTGAACGTATTTTGACTCAAAGTGTCCATTCTCCAGTTAGTTCATTCATTCTCCTCCCTGACCGGGCGGCACTCTTTCCGGGTGTCGCCCGGTCTTTTTTCGGTCGTTTTAAATGGTTTCGCACAGAGGACTGCAGAGCGCTGAAAAAGAAGGGAAGGAATATCCGTGGAAATGAAATAAATTAGCCGCTATTGTCGATCAATCCCTTAACCCGCCGTGCCCGCCCTCATTGTTATATACTTACTCGTTATTGGAGCCCTGGCTATGCTGGCCCAAATGATCCTGCCGGTGATTTTTCCCTTTTTGAACGTCGTCGGCTTCGGTTCGGCCCTGGTTCCCCTGGTGGTTATCTATGCCAGTCTGGAACTGGGAGACGAGCGCGCGCCCGTTCTCGCCTGCATTTTGGGGATTTTCCTGGATTTGACCTCCTCCAACCGGCTCGGCACCTCGGTGCTGGTCTTATTCTCGCTTTCAGCCCTGATTGTAACCCAGGCTTCCCGGCCCGAGTCGCATACATGGCCTTTCCGGCTGATTTTTGTGTTGGTCGGAACGTTTGCCTTTTTCCTGCTGGATTACATTCTTATCCTGGCTGAAACAGCCCGCTGGGTCTGGCCTCTGGCGGTCTGGAGCAAGATCACCTTTGCATCTCTCCTGAATCTGCTCCTCTGCCCCTTCTTCTTTTATCTGGCAGGCCTTCCCCCGCGCCTCTGCGGATGGAAGCCGGAATACGAGAACCAGGAACGTTCTTATGCTCGCTGACGATATTCGCGTCCAAGGCTGGCGCCTGGGTGTGCTGGCGCTGCTGATCTTTGCCGCCATCGGGCTGCTCTTGAGCCGCCTCTGGAACGTGCAGGTCGTCAATTCAGGCTCGGCCATAGCAAAGTCGGAGGAGCAAACGACTGTCCGGGCCCGCCTCGCCCCGGCCCGCGGAGCAATCTGCGACCGCAACGGCATCATGCTGGCGGAAAACCGGCCCAGTTTCGACATCGACTTCGACCTCGGCGAACTCCGCCGCGATTACGCCGAGAGCCACAAGGGAAACGTACCGCGGCTCCCTCTCCGCCCCACCAAGAGCGGCAAAAAGCGGTCCGAAGACGATATCGTGGAGATCGTCCGGCAAACCATCGACCCGATCAAAGACTCCCTCGGCCTCTCTGCGTCGCTTAGCGACAAGGATGCCAAGGACATCCGGGAACATTTCCGCACCGATCCCGACCTGCCTTACCATTATAAGACGGATCTCGACTTCACCACTGTGGCCAATTTTGAGGAGCGCAACCTGGGCGTGACAGGCATCCGCGTTGCCCAAAACCCGGCGAGGCAGTACACCTACGGCGCATTCGCCGCCCACATCCTGGGTTACGTCGGCAAGGCTGACAACCAGACCGAACATCTGGCGAGCGACGGCACGCCTTACGAGACCATCGGCCGGCATGGGATCGAGGCGATCATGGACGACCAGTTGCAAGGCGAGCCTGGCAGCATCGTGCAACGTGTTTCTTCCCAAGGTTATGTGAAGGGAAAACTTCACCAGGATGACCCGACCATGGGCAGCACCCTTTACCTGACCATCGATGCCCGCGTCCAGAACATCGCCGAAACCGCCATGCGCCATGCCGGGATCGGACGCGGTGCGGTGGTGGTGATGGATCCGCGCAACGGCGACGTGCTGGCCATGGTCTCCGTTCCGAGCTACGACCCGAACAAGTTCATCCCGAAGATTCAGTCCAAAGACTGGGATGCGCTGAATCAGGATCCGACCGCACCGATGTTCAACCGCGCCCTGCATGCCTACCCGCCGGGATCGACCTACAAGATCATGGTCGCCCTGGCCGGGTTGAAGTCGGGTAATTGTACCCCCAACACCTCTTTCGACTGCCCCGGAGCCATCCAGATCGACGACCATCTCTTCCATAACTCCGACAGCTCCGACGCCGGAACCATGAGCCTGGTCCATGCGATCTGCGTCTCCAGCGACGTTTACTTCTACCAGTACGGCCTCAAAGCCGGCATCGAGGCGATTGACGCGATGGGCAAACTGGCCGGGTTTGGACACAAATGGGGTCTGCTCGGCAGCGCCGACGAGGATGCGGGCATATTGCCGGGACCGGAGTGGATGAAGGAAAATGACAAATGGCTGATCAAGACGCACAACATCGATCACTGGAGCCGTGCGCAAACCGCCAACACCTCCATCGGCCAGGGTTTCGTCCTGACCACGCCACTCCAAATGGCGACTTTCCTCTGCGCCGTGGCCAATGGCGGCACGGTTTACCAGCCGCGTCTTTACTCGCGCGTGGTCGATTACGCGGGCAAGACAAAATCGGAAGTCGCGGAGGGTCAGGTCTATAGCACGCTCGATGTAAAGCCATCGGACTTAAAGGCGGTGCAGGAGGGAATGCGCCAGGTGATCGCGGAAGGCACGGCCACGCTGGCCCAGGTGCCCGGTGTTCAGCAAGCGGGCAAGACCGGCACTGCCCAAGCGCACATCAAGGTCAACGGCGAGGTGCGGCGGGACCTGAAATGCTGGTTCTACTGCTATGGCCCGTTTGAAGCGCCCCGCTACGTCACCTGTGTCGTGGTCGAGGGCGGCGTTTGGGGCGGCGTAACAACCGCGCCCATCGCCCAGGAAATCATGAGCCGACTCTACGCCATGGACAAGGGTGCGGTCGAAAATATCTCGTTCCTCCCGCCAATCGTGGGCAATTTCAACGGCATCGGCGCGGTCGACACAGCCACCAATATCAATTCCAACAAACCATCGGATACTTCGGCGGACAATCCCGATAACAATGACGCGTCCGTCAATGCCCCCGCGGCCGACGCGCCGCCGAGCTCCGCCCGCAGTTCCAATTCCGGTTCCAGCTCCAAGAAGCACGGGCGTTAGCCGCCCACGGGTAATGAAGCGAGTCCCTTCGCGTCCCTGAAATCCTATTCCACAAAAATCTTCCCGGCCCGTCGCCGCGCAAACCGTCCAGCGCTCAGGTTGACCTTCGCGGAACTCACGTTTTCGAGCAACCCCCGCACCGCTTCCACGTCGGCAAAGGAAATATTTTTCACGCCGCGCGCCTGCAACCAGCGCAGGAGAGTCCGCCGTTGCTGAGCGAGAGGAGCCGCGCGCTGGGCTTTCACGGAAAGCTCCAGTCCCTTGGCCATCCCGGCGCATAACGCGTCGAGCCACTCGCTTTCCGCACGGGCGATCTCCGCCGCCCGAAAGAGATTCTCCACCACCTGCCTGCCAAATTGCTTCTGCAAATAAGGCAGCGCCCGCCGCCGGATGAGGTTGCGCCGATGCCTTGTGTCGGCGTTGGTCACATCCTCGCGCCAGGTTAGTTTGTGCCGCCGCGCATAGGCCAGGATTTCTTTTTTCCAAACGCCGAGCCAGGGACGATGCAGGATGAGTCCATCGCGCTCGCTCACGGGATCCATCCCGCGACCCGCCGCGCCGCTGCCGCGCAGGAGTTGCATCAGGAACGTCTCGACCTGATCGTCGGCGTGGTGGGCCAGCACCAGATCGGGAATGCCCAGCCGCCGCGCCGCTTTGGCGAAGAAGGCGAAACGTGCCGCGCGGGCATCGGCTTCGCGGTGATTTTTCGATGATCGCATCTTCGCACCAAGATATTTCAAGCCGAGTTTCCGTGCCTGCTCCTTCACGAACGCCGCATCTGCTCCGCTGTCGGCGCGCCAGCCATGATCGAAATGAAGCACCACCGGCCTGCGCCCAATCCTCACCAGAGCATAAAGCAGCGCCACCGAATCGACGCCGCCCGATACGCCGACCAGTAGCAACTCGGGCAACGCGCTCAGCGCGGGCTCACCCGGGATGAATGGCGTGGACATGATTCCGGTTTACCATGCGTCATGGTAGCCGTCGACCTCCGGGCGACGGGCCGTTCCCAAGTCTGGAGGGTCGGGACGGAGTCCCGACTTTGACTTCTGCCTCGACTCGCATCACACATCCATCTCAGACGGCCTTGCGAACGAAATCCCACCTCGTTCCTCAAGTGAAAATTGCTGTGATGATAATCGCACAGGTTTGCGACGCGTATACTGATCGAAACCAGTAGACGCAAAAGTGATGCCTCCTTGAAATAAATCCAATGTCCAAGTCCATTCAGTGCCATCGACGAAGTTTGAATTTTTCGGAACGCGCGCACCATCCCGAGCTACGTGCATGATCTGAAGTCCCAGAGGATCTCCGAAATCAGCGTTAAAGTCCCATATATTTCTGAAGACGAGCGTCGCGGGAGAAATCCAGAATGAATAGCCGGGCGATGGTGGCTCTGGTTCGACCCAGGCAAAGATGTAATCGATATCTAAAATAAACTCGTATCGTTCAGGCGCGAACGTTATCGCGTGGACGAGCACATCATGCCATCCCATTCGATCGAAGTCCGCTTCGGTCCAAATTGATTTCTCAAGCTGATAGACATCCGTGGTTTTCAGCATCGCAAGCTTTCTTTTTGTCGTGCCAAGAAGCAATCGGGGTCAGGAAAAAGTCCGACCCTCCACTAATAGGATTTCGCAAAAACCACGCGCTGCGGGCTCTTTTCGCCGGTGAAGATACACGCGCCCGGCTGCGGCATTTCCTCGAACGGGATGCAACGAATCGTCACCTTCAGGTCTTCCTTGATCTTCGCTTCGACTTCAGGCGAACCGTTCCAATGCGCGAGCGCGAACCCGCCGTGGATTTCCGGCTTGTCCGCATTCTTCGGCGTGAAGAAGGCGTAAAATTCTTCCTTCGATTCAATCACCTTCGTGTTCTCACGACGGAACGCCAGCGCACGTTCGTAAATGCCGTCCTGGATCGATTGCAACATCGCGGGAACCTGACAGGCAAAACCTTCCCTCGGATACGATTGCTTTTCCTTCGGCCCCTTGTCGCGGCGTCCGACGAAAACCGTTCCGGCTTCCAGGTCGCGCGGCCCGATCTCGACGCGGATCGGCACGCCTTTCTTGATCCATTCCCAGCTCTTCGTACCGCCCTGGATGTCGCGCTGGTCCACTTCGACGCGAATGCCTTCCTTGTGAAATAACTCGGCCTCGATCAGCTGCGCGAGCGCGCCGCACGCCTTGAGGATTTCCTTATGCTGCTCCTCTTTCGGAATGATCGGGATGATCACGACCTGGGTCGGCGCCACGCGTGGCGGCAACACCAGGCCGTCGTCGTCGGCATGCGCCATAATGAGCGTGCCAATGAGCCGCGTACTCACGCCCCAACTCGTCGTCCAGGCGAATTCCTTTTTGCCTTCGCGCGAGAGATATTGAATGCCCGAGGCCTTGGCGAAATTCTGCCCGAGGAAGTGCGACGTACCCGCCTGAACCGCCTTGCGGTCCTGCACCATCGCCTCGATGCAAAGCGTGTCGACCGCACCGGGAAAACGCTCGCTCGCGCTCTTGCGCCCGGTCATGACGGGAAGGGCCAGGTGATCGCGCGCAAAGGTCTCGTAGACATCGAGCATCCGGCGCGTCTCGTGCAGCGCGTCCGCCTCGGTCTCGTGCGCAGTGTGGCCTTCCTGCCAGAGAAATTCGGTCGTGCGCAGAAAGATGCGCGGACGCATTTCCCACCGGACGACGTTGGCCCATTGATTGAGCAGCAACGGCAGGTCGCGATACGATTGCACCCACTTTGCGTAGCTCGCGCCGATGATCGTCTCCGATGTGGGACGCACCACCAGCGGCTCGGTCAGCTTGCCGGCGGGGACGAGCTTGCCGTCGGGGCCGGCCTCGAGGCGATGATGCGTGACGACCGCGCATTCCTTCGCGAAACCGGCCACGTGCTCGGCTTCCTTTTCGAGATAACTGAGCGGAATGAAAAGCGGAAAGTAGGCGTTCTTGTGGCCGGTCGCCTTGAACATTTTGTCGAGCTGCGCCTGCATCAATTCCCAGATGCCGTAGCCCCATGGCTTGATCACCATGCAGCCGCGCACATCGGAATTCTCCGCCATGTCGGCGGCGGCGACGACGGCCTGGTACCACTCGGGAAAATCGACCGCACGCGCGGGCGAAATGGCGTTCTGGGCAGGCTTTTGTTTCGGGGCGTTCTGGGGATTCGGATTATTCTCGGCCATAAAAAAATGAGTCTGAGTTGGGAGCGGCAAAATTTAACAGGAAAACATGAAATCAGGAAATACATGAAAAAGGCAAAAACCAGGACCGACTGACCAATTGTCCAGATTTCCTAATTTTTTGAGAAGAAGCAGAATGAGTTTCACCAAAGCGGGACGGAATTACAAAATCCTTTTTCCATCAGCTCATGTATTTCATGATTTCATGTTTTCCTGTCAAAAGTGTTTCGATAAGGCTGGCATTCGCGCGGCGAGCATTAAGCTCCGCTTTTGCGACTGGCGAGGAATTCCTTCGTCACGCCGATGATCACCGGCAGCATCGAAACCAGCGCGATGCCGAGGACAATATAGTGGAGGTTCTTCTGCGCGCGTTCGCCCAGAATGTAACCCGATAACACCACGAGGCAAATCCAGGCGATGACCGCTAGCGTATCGACCGACAGATATTTCTTATACGGCATCTCGCCGACCCCGGCCATGAACGGCACGAACGTCCGCAACACCGGCGCGAACTTCGCCAGCACCACGGCCCAGACGCCATACTTGAGATAGAAGGCGTGCGCCTTCTCCGCGTGCTTGCGCTTGAAAAAGAAGCCCTCCTCACGCGTGAAAATCGCGTGGCCCGTTTTATTGCCGAGAAAGTAACCGAGCTGGTCGCCGATGACGGCGGCGGCAATCAACGCGGGAGTCAGTTCCACGATGTTCAGGTAAGTTTGTCCCGTTGCCGGGCTGACCGTTGCCGCGGCGACTCCAGCGACAAAAA
>Ga0182030_10002150_pt1 | contig 41681 bp, 31 predicted proteins | sample 812S3MmetaG_FD_121299 | JGI IMG/M metagenome (GOLD analysis project Ga0182030, IMG submission 121299) | Permafrost microbial communities from Stordalen Mire, Sweden - 812S3M metaG (Illumina Assembly) | ecosystem: Environmental > Terrestrial > Soil > Wetlands > Permafrost | place: Sweden...
GCCCGGCGCCATTGACGATGCAGCCGATCTCGCCGTCGAGCCCGATGTAGTTGAGGGCGTGCTCCAGCGCCTGCGCCTCGCGCGGATCGGACTGCGACGGATCATTCATGTCGACGATGTTGCGGCGGCGGAACAGCGCATTGTCGTCGAAGGACATTTTGGCGTCGAGCGCCAGCACCTTGTCGTCCTTGGTCACGACGAGCGGATTGATCTCCAGCATCGTCGCGTCGCAGTCGCGAAACGCCCGATAGGCGCCGAGAATCGTCTGCACCGCGCGCGAGACCTGCTTCAGGTTCAAGCCGAGCTGGAACGCGAGTTCGCGCGCCTGGAACGGCAGCAGGCCGACCGCCGGCTCGACGATCACCTGCAATAGTTCTTCCGGCGTGTTCTTGGCGATCTCCTCGATCTCCATGCCGCCGTGCTTGGAGGCGATGACGCGCACGCGCTCCAATTTGCGGTCGAGCACATAGCCGAGATAAATCTCACGCTCGAAGGGGTCGGCGAGTTCAACGTATACGCGCTGCACCGGCTTGCCTTCCGGTCCGGTCTGGCTGGTCACGAGTCGCTTGCCCAGCAGATCGCGCGCCGCCTGCTGCACTTCGTGATAGGTGCGGCAGAATTTGACGCCGCCCGCCTTGCCGCGCGCGCCGGCATGGATCTGCGCCTTGACGACCCAATGCGAGCCGCCGAGCTCCGTCGCCGCGTAGACCGCCTGATCCGGGCTGAAGGCGATCGTCCCGGGTGGTATGGCGACGCCGTGGGCCGCCAGAATTTCCTTGGCCTGATACTCGTGGACGTCCATGTTGTCCTCCCTGGGACGACGACTGTTTTTGTTTTTACGAACCGATTTTGCCGCGCACGACGGCATAGACTTCTTCGGTCTTCTGCGCAGCGAGTTCCGTGAGCGCGTTCACTTCGCCAAGACGAATTTCGGCGAAGTCGCGATCCTTGATCGATTTGGCGTTGATGTAGACGTTGAGCGCCGCGCTGCGCAGTCCGGCGTTGGCGGCGAGCACGGCGACGCCGGCGTCGCTGATGACGTTGAGATTGCCCTTATCGGCGACGACGCCTGCGAGCTTGATCACTTCGTGGCAGGCCTTGACGGCGCGCAACGGCGCATCGGTCGCCTGCTTCAGCGCCGATTGAATGGCCGCGGCGCGCGCGGCCTTTTCGTCGTCCGTGCCGCGCGGCAGACCATAGGCGCCCATGACGGCGTTGAAAGCGACGACATCCTCGTCGATGGCCGCGGTCAGCTCCGCCCGCACCTTCTCCGCCGCGGCGTTGGTCGCCTTCAGCTCGGTGTCAAACGCTTCGTAGTTCTTCTTGCCGATGGTCAGATTGGCGACCATCGAAACCAGCGCGGCTCCGACCGCGCCCATGATGGCCGCGGCGCCGCCGCCGCCGGGGGTCGGCTGTTCGCTGGCGAGTTCGTCGAGAAATTTGGCGATCGTGTTGTTCTTGGTCATGACAGCCCTATTGATCAGGCGAGCACTTTGGCTTGCGCGTAAATGTTTTCGCAGTCGAACAGCTGATCGGCGGCGTCGAACAGCTTGCCCACGCATTCGCGATGCAGTTTGAGTTTCAAGCCGCCGAGCCCCAGCGCGCCGATCACGATCTTGCCGTGGCGCTCCTTGGCCTTGTCGGTCGCCTCGACGCCGCCGAGCCCCAAGGGCGGCTGCGCGTTGCAGTCGGCGAGGAGTTCGAGCGTCGCGTCGTTTTGCCAGTCCTTCTCGTCGAGCAGAGGCGCGCCGATGGCGCCGGCCGCGAAGACGATTTGCGCGCCCTTGATCGCCTGCGCGCGCGCCGCGTTGTCGACGGCCTCGATCGCTGTCGGCGTGAAGCCAAAACGCTCGTTGATCGCCGCGGCGGACGCTTTCGCGCGCGAGATCTGGCGCGAGGTGATGGCGACTTCGGCGCCCTCGATATGCAACATGGCCGCGGCGCGCATGCCGACCGGGCCCGTGCCGGCCAGCACGACGGCCTTCTTGCCGGCCAGCGGCTTCGCCTTGGCGAGCAGCGCCACGCCGGCGGCGGCGGTGGTGTTGGACCCGTTGCTGTCCAGCATCACGGACACGCGAAAATTGGCGAAGAAACGCTTCTTGACCGCTTTGAACAGCGCCTCGCCCGCGGTCATGTCGCCGCCGCCGACGAAGATCGCGGTGTATTGCTTTTCCTTGGGGCCGCGCGTGTAAATGGTTCCGTCGACCAGCGCCCCGACGTTTTGCGGCGTGACGCCGCCGTAACCGATGATGTGGTCGGCGCCGCCGTCGTAACCGACGACCGTGTCGAAAACGCTCGGGACGGGGTCGGTGTCCAGCAGGAACAGCAGTTTCTTGGTCATTGGCGTCTCGTTCTGTTGGCGGCTTCAGGCGTTATCGCGGAGGTCGGGACCGGAGCCCCGCGAGCCGGCGTCACTCCAAAATTGCTTCGTCGCTTGGCGTCCGGCGACCGGCCTCAGGCGGTCACGATATTGCGCGGCGCGCCGGCGGCGAAGGCGTCGATATTGTCGATCAATTGATCGGCCAGCACCTGCATCGCCTCCTTGCTGGCCCAGGCGACATGCGGGGTGACGATCAGATTGGGAATGGTCGGATCGAGCAGCACATTGCCGTTCTTTGGCGGCTCGACCGTCAGCACGTCCATGCCCGCGCCGGCGATGACGCCCTTGCGCAAGGCGTCGGCCAGCGCGGCCTCGTCGATGATGCCGCCGCGCGCGGTGTTGATGATGATCGCAGTCTTTTTCATCGACGCCAGCTCCTTGGCGCCGATCATGTGCTTGGTCCGCGGCGTCAGCGGCAGATTGAGCGTCACCACGTCGGCTTCGCGCAGGATGGTGTCGACATCGACGATATTGGGGCCGGGAATGACGTCGTTGACCAGCACCTTCATGCCCAGCGCCTCGGCCCGCAACGCGATGGACTTGCCGAGCGCGCCATAGCCGAGAATGCCCAGCGTCGAGCCGGCGATGTCGTAGATCGGATAATCGAAATAGCAGAACTGGCGCGCCTGTTGCCAACGGCCCTCGCGCACCGAATTGTGATAATTCACCAGATTGCGGCGCAGCGCGAAGATCAGCGCGATCACATGCTCGGGCAGCGTATTGAAGGCATAGTTGCGGATATTGGAGACCGTGATCCCATGCGCGGTCGTATAGGCCTTGTCGATCACGTCGGTGCCGGTGGCGGCGACGGCGATCAGCTTGAGATCGGGAAGCTGCTTCAGCGTGTCTTCGCGCAGCGGCACTTTGTTGGTGATGGCGATGGTCGCGCCTTTCAGCTTTTCCACCACCTCGTCCGCCGTCGTGACGGCGTATTCCGTATATTCATGCGGGAAATTGGGTTTGCGCAAATTGGCGTCGAGCGTCTCGCGGTCGAGAAAAACGATTTTGTGCGACATTCCCTTGATCCCTCGCATGATGTGCAACTGGCGCGTTGTCGCGCTCATAGGTTTGGCGCCCGGCGCGTTCGAACGCGCCGGGCGTTTATAAGCTTAGACCTTCAGCAGCGGGTCGGCGCGATAGACTGCCTGCGCGGCGGCGACGCCGGAGCCGGGCTGAATCTTGACGCCATTGTCGAGCAACGCCATTTCAGCGCCGGCGATGGCGCCGAGCAGCATCAACTCGTTGAGGTCGCCGAGATGGCCGATGCGGAACACCTTGCCCGCGACCTCGGAGAGGCCGGCACCGAGCGCGAGGTTGTAGCGGTTGTAGGCGGTGGAGATCACTTTCGCGGCGTCATAGCCCTCCGGCACGACGATCGCGGTGACCGTGTCCGAATTCCACTTCGGCTCCTTGGCGCAGGTCGTGAGGCCCCAGGCCGCGACAGCGGCGCGCACGCCGGTGGCGAGATGTGTGTGGCGCTTATAGACTTGGTCGAGACCCTCTTCGAACAGGATCGCGAGGGCTTCCTTGAGGCCGTGCAGCAACGGGATCGACGGCGTGTAGGGGAAGTAGCCGGCCGCGTTGTTCTTGATCATGTCCTGGAATTCGAAATAGGCGCGGCGGCTCTTATTGGTCTTGCCCGCTTCGATGGCCTTCTCGCTCGCCGCCATCAGCAGCAGGCCGGCCGGCAGCATGAAGCCTTTCTGCGAACCCGACACGATCACGTCGACGCCCCACTTGTCCATGTGGAAGGGGAGCGAAGCGACCGAGGACACGCCGTCGACGAACAGCAGCGCCGGGTGCTTCGCCGCGTCGATCGCCTTGCGCACCGCGCCAATGTCCGAGGTCACGCCCGTGGCGGTCTCGTTATGCGTGGCGAGAACGGCCTTGATCTCATGGTTCTTGTCGGCCTTTAGCGTCTCTTCGATCAGTTCCGGATCATTGCCGGTGCCCCAGGGACGCTCCTGCTTGACGACATCGAGGCCCAGGCGGGCGCAGAGTTCGATCCATAGATGCGAGAACTGGCCGAAGCGCTGGGCGAGAACCTTGTCGCCGGGCGACAACGTGTTGGTGATCGCCGCTTCCCAGCCGCCGGTGCCGGACGCCGGGAAAATGAAGGCGTGGCCCTTCTCGGTCTCGAAGATTTTCTTCAACTGCGGGAACAGCGGCTTCACGAGATCGGGGAAGGTCGGCGAACGGTGATCTTCGGACGCGACCTGCATGGCGCGCTGCACGCGGTCAGGCAGGTTGGTCGGACCCGGCACGAACAGAAAATTGCGGCCGGGAATTCTGGAATTCGACATATTTGGCTCCCTTCGAGCGCTAGTGCTGGTTGGTTTTAACTCGAACGCCCGAGGCGCGGAGGTTTCCCTTCGCACATCGCGGCGAAACTTTTGGCGGGCGGCGGACCGCCGCGCCAATCAGAACAGGCCGGAGATGCGGCCGTCGGCCCCGACCTCGATGTTGTTGGCCGCCGGGACTTTCGGCAGACCGGGCATAGTCATGATGTCGCCGCACACCACGACAACAAACTCCGCGCCCGCCGACAGACGCACTTCGCGGATCGGAATGGTGAAGCCCGAGGGCGCGCCCTTGGCGTTGGCGTCGGTCGAGAAGCTGTATTGCGTCTTCGCGACGCAGACCGGGAAATGGCCGAAGCCTTCCTTCTCCAGTTCGGCGAAGCGCGACTTGACGCTGGAGTCGAAGGAGATGTCGGCGGCGCCGTAAAGCTCCTTGGCGATCACGCGCGCCTTTTCGACAAGCGGCAGATCGTCGACATAGAGCGGCTTGAAGTTCGACGGCTGCGTCTCGATGGTCTTCACCACGGCGCGCGCGAGATCCGCCGCGCCTTCGCCGCCCGAGCCCCAATTGTCGGCGACGACGCATTGGGCACCCTCGGCCTTGCACAGTTTTTCCAGCAGCTCCATCTCCGCCTGCGTGTCGGTCGAGAATTTATTGACCGTCACCAGCACGGGCACGCCGAATTTACGCACATTGGCGATGTGGCGCTTGAGATTGGCGAAGCCCTTTTCGAGCGCCGCGACATTCTCGGTCTTCAAGTCATCCTTGGCGACGCCGCCGTGCATTTTTAGCGCGCGAACGGTCGCGACGATGACCGTCAGATCGGGCTTCAGGCCGGCCTTGCGGCATTTGATGTCGAAGAATTTCTCGGCGCCGAGGTCCGCGCCAAAGCCCGCTTCGGTCACGACGTAATCGGCGAGTTTTAGCCCGGATTTCGTCGCGATCACCGAATTGCAGCCATGCGCGATATTGGCGAAGGGCCCGCCGTGGATGATCGCCGGGTTGTTCTCCAGCGTCTGCACCAGATTGGGCGCCACGGCGTCCTTGAGCAGCGCGGCCATCGAGCCCGCCGCCTTCAATTCGCTGGCGCGGATGTTCTTCTTTTCCCGCGTCTGTCCGACGACGATATTGCCGAGCCGCGTCTGCAAATCGGCGAAGCTAGAGGCGAGGCAGAAGATCGCCATCACTTCCGACGCGACGGTGATGTCGAAGCCATCCTCGCGCGAAAAACCGTTCGACACGCCGCCGAGCGAGGACACGATCGAGCGCAGCGCGCGGTCGTTCATGTCGACGACGCGGCGCCAGCTGATGCGGCGCGTGTCGAGGCTGAGCGCGTTGCCCCAATAGACGTGATTGTCGATCAGCGCGGCGAGCAGATTGTTGGCGGCGCCGATGGCGTGGAAGTCGCCGGTGAAATGGAGGTTGATGTCCTCCATCGGCACGACCTGGGCGTAACCGCCGCCGGCCGCGCCGCCCTTGACCCCGAAACACGGCCCAAGGCTCGGCTCGCGCAGGCAGCACAGCGCCTTCTTGCCGATGTGGTTGAGGCCGTCGGTCAGGCCGACGGTGGTCGTGGTCTTGCCCTCGCCGGCCGGCGTCGGGGTGATCGCGGTGACGAGGATCAGCTTGCCATCGGGCCGCCCGCTCAGCGATTCAATATATTCGAGCGCGATCTTGCCCTTGTAGCGCCCGTAGGGCTGCACATGTTCGGCGGGAATGCCCAACTTGTCGCGCGCCACGTCGAGGATCGGGCGCATCTTCGCGGCCTGGGAGATTTCAATATCGGATTTTGGCGAAAGATGCTGATTATCCTTCCCGCTCGCGCCTGGCGCGGGGGTCGACGATGGCGTCGTCATTGTCGCTTCCACTCCCTTCGAGGGCCGCGTCGCGCGGCGCCTTCAATTATTTTGCGTTTTCTCAAACCGCGCTCGAAGGGCGATGAGACGCACGACGCGCATGGACGCATGACGCGCAGGCTCCCGCCCCCCAACGGCAGCCGGGCCGATTTGACGCAAAACGTCATCGGCCTTTTCGACGACCCTAGAATCATATCCGCCGATCATCAAGCGACAGGACCGCGCAGCGACATTTTGGCCGTCTCAATAGGGACCTACCCGCTTCGCGCGCCGCTCTTGCAACCCGGCGACGCCGCCCCTATGCCGATAAAGAAATTTGTTCGTCAAGCGAAATTATCGGCTAACAGGGGCGATTGCGGGCGACGGCGGACGCCGTTTCGAGCGGCGGCCCATACTCGCGAAGACTGGGCGCCGCGCCGCGGCAATAAGAATGGATAGGCGCGCATACCTGCCCTCTAGCTGCCCTAACGGGCGGTTCTTGAAGCCGTCCCTTAGGCGGCCGGGCTGCAAGGAATCTCCCGCGAATTCCGGGCGTCCCCCGTCTTATCGTGAAACCGGAACGGCAGGCGCCGCCGCGCGGCGGCCAAGGTCATCGGGGCGTCGAGAGCCGAATGTTCCCCGTCCGCGAAGAGAGGCGCGAGCTTTCGCCTGCGACAGGGCGCTTTTGGGGAAGAAAAAATTTGTCGCAGTCTGTCGCGGGGATTGAGGGTTCGCGGGTTTGACGCGCGTGGAGACCATGGGGCGCGCCTTCCTTCTCCCGCCCGCGGGAGAAGGTGGCCCGGCGTAGCCGGGTCGGATGAGGGCGCGCATCGTCGCCGAAACGCCGGTCATTTCGCGAGTCTCTTCAGCGCCGCCTTCGCGTCGCCCTGATCGGCGGCCTTGCATTACCAGGACTTCGCCTGCGCATAGTCTTCCATGATAGTCGACGCTCTTCGCTTTGCAAGAAGCCGAACCTTTAACAGGACCAAGACGTAAAGACGAGCAAAAAGCTCAGTTCGAACTATTTAATTCGCAGGTAGGACTAAAATTTTCGTCTTTTTTTGCAGGCGCAAATAAATTTATATTGCAGCGACATGCGCTTCTTGTGAAGCTGACAGCTTCAAAGCTCTGAAGCGGGGATTCTTTGGCGCGCATCGTCGTCATTGCAGATGTTGGGGCAACCTCGCATGATCGTCCGTCAAATCGAAGCCGAAACCTCACCTTATTCTCTATGAAGGCATCGTGCAGCGCCGTACCATAAGCATTATCCTTCATTTTCTGCATCTCCTGAACATATATATCAAAAATTCCGCCTAAACTTACCACTTTAGCGCATATTTTAGACCATTCAACACCTGGAACTTCTTTCGAGAATAACATATTAACTTTGCTACAGCTATCGCCGCCTTTCACGCCCACGATCGCGGAAGTTTGCGTGTGTCCGTCGCCCATCGCCATGGAGCTGATGAATATCTTCCCAGAAACGAAAGTCATAAACAGCAGAATACCGTGAGCCTCCGGGCTCACGACCCCCGTTCGTGGATCTCGACTCACCCAGTTGAAAACTGGTCCCAGCATAATCGGTTGCGTTTCAGGCTCTTTTGAATAAGCCGGCGGACCGGCGACCATGGCGCCGAAAAATATGCTCACGACTCCGCGCAAAAATCGATTGGCCCGCATCCCCGATCCTCCATCACCAAGGGTCAATAACAAAAGCGAGTGCCATTGATAACCGGACAAGGCGTCGCCTCGGCGGGTTTTTGTCTTGGCGTGTGGGCCCGCGCCACAACCTTCGGTTTCGGCTTCGGTTTGGGAGAGCTTGCTTTCTGTGCGGCGCGCGGCGCAATGGGCGCGGGTGCGACGACCGGCATTTTAGCTGGCGGTCCCGCAACCGGGGCATTCTGCTCAGGCGGTTCAACGGGTTGAGCGGGAGGCAATGACGGCGGAACCAGCGACGCGGAAGAAGGCGGCGCGACCGCTATCGTAGGCTCTTGAATCGGCGCAGCAGGCGGCGCCGGGGACGACGGCTCCGGAGCAGCCACGATCGACGTCGTCACGGGGCGTGAACCAGCCCCAACCTGCTGACCATCCCGCCAAAAATAACCGCCAACGGCGACTATCGAAACAAGCGCCGCCGCGCCGAACGCAATCACTCTCGCACTAGGGCGCCGGGGCCGCACTGCATCCGATAAAATCGAGCTATCCGCTTGTTGCCCTTCGCGAATTGCCGCTTCGGTTTGACTGGCGAGGTTAGCCTGTTCGGGCCTGATCTGTCCTTTTTCAATGCGGACATCGCCGCCGGTGTCTGGTCGGACCTTGCCGGATTTCGTCTCGATCACGCGCCACACGACGCCGGCAAGGCGGTCGAGATGTTGCTCCGCCGGCTTGGTGAAAGCGTCAAGCCAATGAGCGGCGCTGAGGAATAGCTCCAACGATCCGCTCGGCTGAATATTCTCGATCCGAAACGGGATGACCGGCAGGCCCTTGTTGAAAGCCCGTTCGACCTCGGATCGAACGGGCTTGGAGTCGATGGCGTTGCCGGAAAAAACCAGCACCATCAACCGCGCGGAATTGATGGCGTTGATGATCGCTTCGGCCCATTCGTCGCTTGGCAAAATATCGCGCGGAGCTATCCAGACGCGAATCCCGTTGCGCTCCAGCACGGCGCAGGCGGCGTCGGCGGCGAATTTATCCTTCGACGAATAGCTCAAGAAAACATCATGCGCCATGAAGCGGGCCTGCGTGCGCGAGTCTTGGAACCGTGTTTTGACCGAGGTTTTCGCGCGATGCAAGGGCGGCTTTCGCCCCGCCCTACAGCGCGATCACATCCACATTCACCCCCGGCAATGCGCTGGCGATGCGCGCGACATGTTGGTGGTGCGTGAACACGATCGCCTGTCGCGCGCGGCCGAATTCCGCGAGCAGCCCGAGCGCGCGGGCGGTTCTGGTCTCGTCGAAACTGGCCAGCAGATCGTCGCCGATGAAGGGCAGCGGCTCCGCCGCGCGCAGCTCCAGCAAAGCGAGGCGCAGCGATAGAAACAGCTGGTCGCGCGCGCCCTCGCTCATGCCGGCGATTTTCACGCGGGCGCCGTTTTCGCGCAACCCAACAAGCGTCGGCGTATCCTCGTCGTCGTAATCGGCGCCAAGCGCCCCGAAGGCGCCGTCGGTGGCGATGGCGAACAGCGCGGAGGCTCTCGTCAGCAGCGGGTCTTGCACGGCGGCGCGGTGGCGCTCGATCGCCAGTCCCGCGAGCCGCGCCGCGCTCGCCCGCGCCAGCCAGCGGGTCGCGACATCGATCAACGCGGCGCCCGCCTCGGTCTTGTCCTGCGCGGCGCTGGCGGCGTCGCGGCCCGCCGCGAGGGCTTCTCGCGCGCGGGTCGCTTCGTGCAGATTGGTCTGCGCGGTCGCGATGTCGTTGACGATTTGCTGGCGGGCGATTGTCAGCCGCTCGATCTCGCCGGGCAGCACATCGAAATCGAGATCGCTCTGCTCGCCGCGCAGCGCGTCTTCGTCATGGCCGTCGCCGCTCTCGGCGAGGTCGCGGGTGATGGCGCCAAGGTCTTCGACCAAGCTCGAACGTCGCTGCAGCCGGTCGAAGGCGGGGGCGAGCGGGGCCGTTTCGTCAAGATTCAGCTTGGCGCGAGCCGCGCTCAGCCGTTCGTGCGCGAAAATGCGCCTTTGTGCGAGTTTGGCGCCCGCCGATGCGCGTTTTTGCGCGTTTTTGCGCAGCGTTTCGCGCTGCTCGTGGGCGCGCCGCGCCTCGGCGAGGCGCCTGCTCAAAATATCCAGCGCCTCGCGGGAACGCCGTTCGCGAAGATCGGGCGCGGCGAGCGCGACCAGTTCCGCCACCTGCGTTTCGAATCCGGCAATGCGGTCTTGCATCGCAGCGATGCGGTGTCGCTCATATTCGAGCGTCTGCTTGTGCAGCGGCACAGCTTGCCAAACGGCGAGCGCCGCCTCCGCCTGCGCGGGCGTCGGCTCGCCGGCGAGGCCAATAGCCGCCAATGCGCCGGGCCAGACGACGCCAAGTCGCTCGCTGTCTTGCGTAATGCGGGCGCGGGCTTGCTCCGCCCGGGTCAGCGCCTCGGCGGCCTTGCCTTGCAGCGCGACGCGAGCGCGCGTCTCCGTCCAACGGGCTTGCAGCCGCGCGAAGGTCGCGCGGGCATTTTTGTAGAGCGCCTCGATTGGCGGTGCGGCGTCGCCGTCGCCGCCCATGTCGGCGATGAGTCGCACCAGGGCGGCGCGATTGGCGTCGAGTTTTTGCGCCAACGCATCATGTTCGAGACCTTGCTCGGCGAGCCGCGCGCGCCGCCGCAAAATGTCGTTAACCCGCTCCAGCCAAGAGGCCATGGCTTGCGGCGCCTTAGGCGCGACTCCGCTGCGCGCCCAGAGCTCCCGCCACTGCGTCCACACGTCGCTTCGCCGCGCCAAAATCTGGTCGTGCGCGGCGGCGAGCCTTTCGTAAGCGCGTTGCGCCTTGACGCGCCGTTCGCGCTCCGCCTCGAAGCGCGCGGCGCGCTCCGCTCCGTCGAGCAGACCATCGGTCGTCGCGTCGACCTTGTGATTGGCGACGCCGAGGCCGTGGAAAATCTTGCGTCGCTCGGCGGAGTCGCCGTCGAGCGCGGCGTCCAGCAGTCCATAGGCATGGTCGCGCTTTTCGCGCGCGGCGCCGAGTTCTTCGCGCGTCGAGAAGGCGCCCGCCAGAGAGAGCGAGCGGATTTCTTCTTCGATCGTTGCGAGAGACTCGCGCATGGTCTTCTTCTCCGCGCCGACGCGTTTTTCTTCCTCGTCGAGTGCTAGCAGAGTCTGGCGCGCTTCTTCGATCCTCGTCGCATCGGGAAGCGCGAGGCGGGCGAGTTGATCCAGCGAGGGCGGCGCCGGTTCGAGCCGCTCGGCGTCTTCGACGAGTTGGGCAAGCGCCAAAGTTCGCGCGGGCGTTTCCCGGCGCTGGCGGTCGGCGTCGGCGGGAATATCGGCGAATGCGTCAAGCCGTTGCGCGAACGGCGCGGGATCGGCGTTAAAGCCCTGTTGGGCGTCGGTTTGCGCCAGCGCCTCCAACTCCCGCCGCGCCGCGGCCAGCGTGTCGTCCGCCTCGGCGAGACGCCGTTCGATGTCGCGACGCGAGTCCATCAATTCGCGCGCCAAAGCGAGCGCCGGGTCGGCAGGCTGACGCGCAAGCAGCGCGCCGTGCCCTTCAATCCCGAGGCGGCGCGCCGCTTCGTCGAGGCTCGCCTGGGCGTTGAGCGCGTCGCGTTGACGTCTGGGCAGATCGTCCTCGGCCTGACGCACGGCGCCGAGTTTTTCGCGCAATGCGTCGATTTTCTCGCCGATGGCGAGCAAGGGCTCGTCGACCATCAGCGCCACGATCGCCGCCGCGCCTTCGGCTTCCTCAAGCTGCTGGTCGACGAGTTCTTTCTCGATGCGCGTCAACTCCTCATGCGCGCTGCGCCATGATGCGGCGGTCGCGGCGTCGACGTCGGGCAGATCGGCGAGGCCGGCGAACTCCTCGCGCAATCTGTCCAGTCGGCGCAGTTTGGGCGCGGTGCGCAGCGCGCGCTCGCGGCGGGCGTGGTCGCGTCCAATCTCGTCATGCTCGTCGCTGAGCGCGTCGCGCTTGGCTTGCGCGTCCCTCACCGCGCTCTCGGCCGCCGCCAATTGGTCGGCGCTGACGATGGCCTCGCGCAGATGCTTTTCGGCGTCCTGATGTCGATCGAGGACTGCGTAAAACTCCTTGCCGGCGGCGCGGCGTGGACCAAACAAAGCGTCCGCTTCCGCGTCGAGCCGGGCGCGCAATTGCGCCAGCGTCGAAAGCCGCGCCGAGGAGGCGGTCAGGGTTTCGGCTAGCCTTCCGCCGGCTCGCAGCAATTCGCGTCCGCCCTCGCGCAGCGCCTGCGCGGTGAGGCCGAATTCGGTGAAGAAGACCTCGCGCGTCACCGAGCCGAGCACGCCCGCCAAGAGATCGTCGCCGAGCGGCTTGTCGTTTTCATCCAGCAGCGTGTTTTTGCTTCCCTTACGACGGCGCAAGGAGAGCCGCGAGCCATCGGAGAGGCGCAGCTTCGCGCCGACTCGCAGCGTCGTCTGCTCGTGCAAGAAAGCGTAATTCGTCGCCTTGCCGAAACCAAACAGCAGATCGCCGATGGCGTTCAGCGCCGAGGTCTTGCCGGCCTCGTTGGCGCCCAGCACGACATGCAGTTGCGCGCCCTCGCGCAGCTCCAGCACGCGGTCGGTGAAAGCGCCGTAGCGGTCGAAAACGAGAGTTTCGAATCTCATGCGCCGCCCTTGGGATCGCCGATTTCGCCAGCAAGCCGGTCGCGCGCCTCGGCGGCGAGCCGGGTCAAGTCTTTCTCTTCCCGCGGCAATTGTTCGCGCAAATCGCGCGGCAGTTTTTCGCCGATCTGCGCGACGAGTTCGGCCAAAATGATCGAAAAATCCGGGTCGTCGGCAGCCTCGCGCACCAGCGCCTCGACATCGAGCGCATCGGTCTCGAACGACGCCCGCGCGCGAAGCGGCGGCGTGCGCGTGGCGATCTTGAGCTGTTCGACCCAAACATCATCAGCGCAGCGAAAGCCGATGGCGCGGGCGTCCGCCTCGATCGCCTCGCGCCGCGCGACGAGGCGCGCATGCAGAGGCGTCACGCCGGCGAGCGAGAGACGCACAGCGAGCGGGCGCCCTTCCGCTCGGGCGTGTTCGTCGCGAAGCCGCGCCTCGATCCGCGTCAAGGCTTCCGCCTCGTCCCGGCAGTCCGAAACGTCGACGCTGGCCTGCGCCCAGCGCGCGGCGTCGAGCGTGATGTGCTGAACCTCCACGACGCGCCCATCGGCGACGGCGACGCGCGTCGCACCCTTGGGGCCGGTCTCGCGCACGCTGCGGCCCTGGATATTGCCGGGATAGACGATCCAGGGATCGCGGCTGACCTCCTCGGCGGCATGGACATGACCCAGCGCCCAATAGTCGTAGCCAAAGCGCTTGAGGTCGTCGACACCGCACGGAGCGTATGATTCATGCCCGCGCGTGCCGTCGAGCGCGGTGTGCAGCAGGCCGATGTTGAACCAGCCCTCGCGCCGCGCCGGATAAGACGACACGAAATCCGCGCCGACGAGGCGCGAGCCAAAACTGCGACCATGCAGCGCGACACGCAACGACTCGACCTCGAAGGACTGTGCGCTGCGCGTGGAAAAAATCCGTGCGCTCTCGGGATAGGGCAGCGACTTCGACATCAGGCTTTCAGCGTCGTGATTGCCCTTGACGATGAAGGCGGGGATTCCCGCGCGCTCCAGGCGCCCCAACTCGCGCGCGAAAAACAGGCCGGTCGTCACGTCCTTCCAATCGCCGTCGAAAATATCGCCGCAGATCAGCAGGAAGGCGGCTTTTGCGGCGATCGTCTCGTCGATCAGCGCCTCGACGGCGCGCCGTCCAGCCCGCGCGAAACGCGCCGCGACGGCGGCGTCCTTGCAGCCAAGGCCGGCGAGCGGGCTGTCGATGTGGAGATCGGCGGCGTGAATGAAGGTGAACGGCATGAAAGGGACGGGTCCGGGGCGCGCGAAGGGTTCGACGTTACGCTATATTCGAGCAAAGTGGATACTGAGTTTGCGCCTGGAGGTCGCGCCGGGGCGAACGTTCTGCGCAAATTCATGCCTCTGTCAATAATTTCGTCAATCATGCGGCGCTAGGATTCGGGCGCGGCCGCGCTCTTAGGGTATGATAGCCGCGCAAAACCTTCCGACTTAAAGAGGCACCCATGGGCGATCACGTCGTCACGCTCAATGCTGGATCGTCGTCCGTCAAATTCGCTCTATTTGCGATCGAACCCGAGTGGCCTCGGCTCGTCGCCTCCGGCCAGATCGACGGGCTCGGCGCGGCGCCGCATTTTCACGCGCGCGTTGTCGACGCCGAGAAATACGAGAAAGTGGAGAACCTCGCGGATCACGAAGAGGCGATCCGCTCGATTCTTCGATGGATCGAAGCGACGTTTCCCGACATCGTGGTCGGCGCCATCGGCCACCGCGTCGTGCATGGCGGGCTGAACCATTGCGCGCCGGCGATCGTGGACCGGGCGCTTCTCGCCGATTTGCGAACGCTGACGCCGCTGGCCCCGCTCCACCTACCCCATAATCTCGCGGGCGTCGAAGCTGCGCATGCGGCCTTTCCGAGCGTGCCTCAGGTCGTTTGTTTCGACACGGCGTTTCATCGCGGTCACGCCTTCGTCAACGACGCCTATGCGCTGCCGCGCGCATATTACGAGCGCGGCGCGCGCCGCTTCGGCTTCCACGGCCTGTCTTACGAATATATCGCGCGGCGGATGCGGGAGATCGACCCCGTGATTTCCTGCGGGCGCATCGTCGTGGCGCATCTGGGCGCGGGCGCATCTCTTTGCGCCATGAAGAACGGACGCTCCGTCGCCTCGACCATGGGTTTTTCGGCTCTCGACGGCGTGCCGATGGGGACCCGCTGCGGCGAGATCGATCCCGGCCTGCTGCTCTATTTGCTGGATCACGACAAAATGTCCGTCGCCGAGCTTCAGCATCTGCTCTATGAGCAATCGGGATTGAAGGGGCTTTCCGGCGTCTCCTCGGACATGATCGAGCTTGAAGCCTCGGACTCGCCGCGAGCGCGCGAGGCGATCGACTATTTCACTCATCGCATCCGTATGGAGATTGGCGCGCTCGCGAGCACGCTGCATGGACTCGACGCGCTGGTTTTCACCGGGGGCGTCGGCGAGCACTCGGCGCGGGTTCGCGCCGGCGTTCTCGACGACATGCGGTGGCTCGGCCTCACGCTCGACGCCGGCGCCAATGAGAGCAATGCGCAGCGCATCTCCGATCCCGCCGCCACAACGCTGGTCTTCGTGCTGACGACAGACGAAGAAGCGATGATCGCGCATCATACGATCAAGACAGCAGGGCTCGCGCCCGCCCGCGCCGCCTGAATCGGCCCCGATCCTTAACAGTCATGTGAATGACATCTGCGCCACTTATCGGCTATTGCGCGCTGGAGCCATAAGCAGCCTGTCTGCCCCCGGCGCTCGGGAGGACGATCCGACAATGAGCGCAAACATGAGCGCGACCAATCGCGCGACGGCGGCCGGTCTTAGCGCCGCAGTCCATCGAAACGCGACATTTTCCCGCGCCGGCCTGCTGGAACACCTGTTCACCTTCGCGTTCAAAGGCTTGGTCTATCCGCAAATCTGGGAGGATCCGGTCGTCGATATGGAGGCGCTGGCGATTCGTCCAGACGACCACATTGTCGCCATCGCCTCCGGCGGCTGCAATGTGATGAGCTATCTGACGGCCAATCCCGCCCGCATCACCGCGGTCGACCTCAACGGGGCGCATGTCGCGCTCAACCGCCTGAAATTGCGCGCGGCGCAGGATTTGCCGGACTACGAGACTTTTCACCGCTTCTTCGGCTGCGCCGACCGCGTCGAGAATATCGCGGCCTACGATCGGCGGATCAAGCCCAATCTCGACGCCGTTTCGCGCGCCTATTGGGAAGGCCGCACGACTTTCGGACGCCGCCGCATCGACCGGTTCGCGCGTAATTTCTATCGCTACGGATTGCTCGGCTCATTCATCGGCGCCGGACATTTGTTGGCGCGCGCGCATGGCAAGGATCCGCGCAAAATGTTGCAGGCGGGCTCGCTCGAAGAGCAGCGCGCCTTGTTCGACAGCTTGCTCGCGCCTCTCTTCGAATCGCGTTCGGTTCGCTGGCTCGTCCGGCACCCGGCTACGCTCTATGGCCTCGGCATTCCGCCGGCGCAATATCATGCGCTCGCGGGCGACGCGGAAGGCGGAATGATCGAGGTTTTGCACGACCGGTTGCGCCGATTGGCCTGCGACTTCGATCTTTCGTCAAATTATTTCGCGCGGCAGGCGTTCGGGCGCGCTTACGGCGCGGACGAAAACGCGGCGACGCCGCCCTATCTGGAGCGGGGCGCATTCGAGGCGATCCGTGCGCGCGCGGACCGCGTCGAGGTGAAACATATGTCGATGGACGATTTCCTCGATTCCTGTCCGCCCGCGACTCTCGACGGCTATGTCCTGCTCGACGCGCAGGATTGGATGAACGACGCCGATCTCACGGCTCTATGGCGGAAGATCACCCGCACGGCGCGACCCGGCGCGCGCGTGATTTTCCGCACCGCCGCCGATGATCGGCTGCTCCCCGGACGCGTGCCGGACGAGATACTGGAGCGCTGGTCGTACGACCAGCCGCGCTGCCGCGATCTGACGAAACGCGACCGCTCCTCGATTTACGGCGCCTTTCACCTTTATACGCTGAAGGCGCCGCAATGACGCAGGACGCGCAAGGCTTGATGGATCGCATGTATCGCCCGCAGCGGCATATCTACGATTTGACGCGCAAACACTATCTGCTGGGCCGCGATCAGATGATCGACCGGCTCGACGCTCCCGCCGGCGGCGCCGTGCTGGAAATCGGCTGCGGCACCGGGCGCAACCTCATTCGCGCGGCGCGGCTTTATCCCAAGGCGCGCTTTTACGGCGTCGATATTTCGGCGGTGATGCTGGACGAGGCGCGGGCGTCGATCTCGCGCAACAAGGTCGCCGCGCCGATTGTTCTGGCGCAGGGCGACGCCGCCAGTTTCGATCCGGGCGCGCTGTTCGGCCAGCCGCGCTTCGAGCGCATATTCATCTCCTACGCCCTGTCGATGATCCCCGCCTGGCGTGAGACCATCGCCCACGCGCTTGATTTATTGGCGCCGGGCGGATCGCTGCATATCGTCGATTTCGGCGATCAGGCCGGGCTGCCGGCCTGGTTTCGGGAGCTTCTGGCCAAATGGCTGGAGCTGTTTCACGTGCGCCCGCGCGCCGAGCTTGAAAGCGAATTTTCGGCGCAGGCCGGCGCCAAAGGCTTGGTTCATAAACACATGGCGCTTTATCGAGGCTACGCCTTCCTCGATGTCGCGGCTTTTCCGAGCGCGTCGCCCCAAACTTGACATCCTCGCCCCCATGATGGCAGTCGCGACCCCAACGCCAATAAGCAAAAGCAGGGGGAACGGCTTTGTCGAGGGCTTTCATTTTTCCAGGGCAGGGATCGCAGACGGTCGGCATGGGCAAGGCGCTCGCCGATAATTTTCGCGAGGCGCGCGCCGTGTTCGAGGAGGTCGACTCCGCGCTGTCGCAGTCGCTCGGCCGGGTGATCTTCGAAGGGCCGGAGGCGGAGCTGACCCTCACCGCCAACGCCCAGCCGGCGCTGATGGCGGTCTCGCTGGCCGCCGTGCGCGTGCTGGAAAGCGAGGAGGGGCTCGATCTCGCGCGCGACGCGAAATTCGTGGCCGGCCATTCGCTCGGCGAGTATTCGGCGCTTTGCGCCGCCGGGGCGCTCAGCCTTTTCGACGCGGCGCGGCTGCTGCGACTGCGCGGGGCGGCGATGCAAGCCGCGGTTCCGGTGGGCGCGGGGGCGATGGCGGCGCTGCTTGGCGTGGAACTCGACGCGGCGCAAGAAATCGCGGCGGACGCAGCGGGCGCGACTGGCGGCGTGTGCCAGGTGGCCAATGACAATGGCGGCGGACAGGTCGTGCTCTCTGGCGACAAGGTAGCCGTGGAGAAGGCCATGGAGATCGCCAGGGAACGGGGCGTCAAACGCGCGGTGTTGCTGCCGGTTTCCGCGCCCTTCCATTGCACGCTGATGCAACCCGCCGCCGAGGCGATGAAAGACGCGCTTGCCGACGCCGCCATCGGGCGCCCCCGCGCGCCGGTGGTCGCCAATGTCACGGCCGCCGCAGTGTCCGACCCCGAGGAGATTCGCCGCCTGCTGACCCTGCAGGTTATGGGCGCCGTGCGCTGGCGCGAGAGCGTGGTCTTCATGGCCAGGGCGGGCGTGACCAAATTCGTGGAATGCGGCGCCGGCAAGGTGCTGGCGGGACTGCTGAAGCGCATCGTCCCCGGCGTATCGGGGATTAGCGTCGGCGCGCCGAGCGATCTCGCCGCCTATCGCGCTTTCATCGAAAGCGTTTCGAGCGAACTGGGCGCCGGTTCGCGTTAAGAAAACGCGCCAAAAAAGCCCAGCGCGAGGCCGGGCTTTTTCACGTTTGGCGGAGGCGCCTAAAATCAATATTTGGCGAACACCGGCGCGGGGGCCGCGACATTGAAGTGGTAGTTCACGCCGGCGCGAACCAGATTCGACCGGTTGTGACGCTCGCGGCCGCCCCACCAACCGTTGTCGCCGCCGCCCGAAAGGTCGGTGTGGAGATATTCCAGCTTGACCGACCAACGCGGCGAGAAGGCCCATTCGACGCCGCCGCCGCCGGTCCAGCCGGTGTTCACGCCGTTGGCGCCGCTCCCGCCGTTGTTCCAGACGGGGGGAAGCCCATTGTTGTTCGCGCCGTTGAGGAGCCAGGCGTTGTTCCAGCCATTGTTGGAGCCGCCGCTTCCTTCGCCGTAGGCGAAGCCGCCGGTGCCGTAGATCAGCAGGTTGGGGCTGAAGGGAGTGATGCCCAGGCGGCCGCGAACCGTCCCGAACCAGTTGAGATTGCGCGAACTCGCGCCCTGGAAGTCGGTCTCCAGACCGGCGACGAACATCGGCGAAAGCTGAAGATTGTACCCGACCTGGCCGCCGCCGAGGACATAGCCGTTATTGCCGCCTCGGCCGCCGGAGCCCCAGCCGCCACCTGCGTTCAAGCCGGCGTAAAGGCCGGTCCAGGTGAAGGTCGGCGGGGGCGGCGCATAGACCGGCGCGTCCTTGCGATACGGCAGATCGGCGGCCTGGGCGGCGCCAGAGGAGAGGGCCGCGCAAAGCGCCAGCGCCGAGAGGGTCTTTTTCATCGAACTGTCCTTTTCCACGCGACGCATCTCAAGGAAGCCTTCGGGCCGCTTGAGGGCCGCCTGTCGCCTTCCGTATGCTGGTCTCGATATTCCATGGTCGAAATAAGACCCTGGAAGTTAAAGAAGCGATAACTCGCGGCCTCAGGACGGAAAAATTCGGTCGAGCGATAATTCAGCCACATAAACGCCACGATTTTTCCAACATGTTTCGCGACAGCGCGGGTGGTATTTATAACGATACGGCCCTGTTGTTCTTGAACACGCATGAGAGTGCGCAAATATATATATATAGATATTCAGTGGCTTTGCATTGTAACTTCAAATTCGACGCATTTTAGATGTTTGCCGCAAACCATGAGTTTTCGGAAATTGGAGCGTAAGCGGCGGCCGCATCAGGCGATTTCCCGGCGGTTTATCGCCGTCTTTTTCGCCCGATCGACGTTCCATCTGCACTGGCCGACTCGAGAGAATTGCGGGCGCGGGTGATTTTTGCGCCGCATCGCCTTATTGTTCGCCAGCCCCGACGGGCGTCGCGACCTGGCGTCGCGACGAAAAAATTAGACGAGAAAATAGATGGGGGAAGAATGTTCGATTTGACAGGCAAGACGGCGCTGGTGACTGGCGCCAGCGGGGGCATCGGCCGGGACATTGCGCGCTCGTTGCATGGCGCGGGCGCCGCCGTGGCGCTTTCCGGCACGCGGCGCGAGGCGCTTGAAGCCCTGGCCGGAGAACTGGCCACGCGGGTCCATGTGCTGCCTTGCGACCTTAGCGACAAGGAGCGGGCCGAAAAGCTCGTGCCGCAAGCCGACGCGGCGCTCGGCGGTCTCGATATTCTCGTCAACAACGCCGGCGTCACCCGCGACATGCTGTTTATGCGCATGAAAGACGAGGATTGGGATACGGTTTTGAACGTCAATCTGACCGCGGCGTTTCGACTGTCGCGGGCGGCGTTGCGCGGCATGATGCGCAAACGTCATGGCCGCATCGTCGGCATCACCTCGGTCGTGGGCGTGACCGGCAATCCGGGACAGGGCAACTACGCCGCCGCCAAGGCCGGGATGATCGGCATGAGCAAATCGCTGGCCGCCGAGGTGGCGTCGCGGGGAATCACCGTGAACTGCGTCGCGCCGGGCTTTATCGAAAGCCCGATGACCGACGCGCTCACGCCGGCGCAGAAGGAGAGCATATTGCGGATGGTTCCGGCGGGGCGTCTGGGTCAGGGCGCGGAGATCGCCGCCGCCGTGGTGTTTCTCGCCAGCGCCGAGGCGGCCTATATCACCGGCCAGACGCTGCATGTGAATGGCGGCATGGCGATGATCTGAAGCTGGCCAATTCGCCGCAGCGCACGCGGGAAAAGCCGCCGCGCCGCCCTCTCGCCATCAAGATCGAAGTGTGCTACCTGACCCGACGCTGCGACGGGGGCGCCGCCTTTTCGATCATTCGGATCGGCTTGTCTCGTGCTCTTGCGGTGGTTCGCGTTCGCCTGATATGGCGGGGAAGCGACCGAAGGTTTAGGGAGAGCAAGCGACGTTGGCCCAAAGGGCCGCCGGTCGCCAAAACAAACGAACGGCGCCGCCGCGATCGACCGTCGCGGGCGTGAAAATCGAACGAGGATCAAAGCAAATGAGCGATGTCGCCGAGCGCGTAAAGAAGATTGTTGTCGAACACCTCGGCGTCGAGCCGGAGAAGGTCGTCGATAAGGCCAGTTTCATCGATGACCTGGGAGCGGATTCGCTCGACATCGTCGAGTTGGTGATGGCGTTCGAAGAGGAATTCGGCGTTGAAATTCCGGACGACGCCGCCGAAACCATACTGACGGTCGGCGACGCCGTGAAGTTCCTGGAAACGGCCAAGGCGGCCTGATCGGGGTTAAGACGGCGCGCGGCGCGGCGGGGTAAACCGCCGCGCGTCTGAAACGCGCCTTGGTGAACAAAAACATCGTCCCCGAGAGTGATCCATGCGCAGAGTGGTGGTCACCGGTCTCGGCCTCGTGTCGCCGTTAGGCTGTGGTGTTGACATAAATTGGCGTCGCCTGATCGCGGGCGAATGCGGCTTCAAGCGTATCGACACATTCGAGGTCGCAGATCTTGCATGCCAGATTGCGGCGATGGTGCCGCGCGGCGCGGGCGCCGACGGCGCCTTTAATCCCGATGAATGGTTCGACCCCAAGGAACAGCGCAAGGTCGACGATTTCATTATCTACGCCGCTTGCGCGGCGACCCAGGCCTTGTCGGACGCCGGATGGAAAGCCGACACCGCCGAAAAGCAGGAATCGACAGGCGTTCTGATCGGCTCGGGAATCGGCGGCTTGGGGGGGATCTACGAGACCTCCATCACGCTGAAGGAGAAGGGGCCGCGCCGCGTGTCGCCCTTCTTCATTTCGGGCCGGATCATCAATCTTGCGTCAGGCTATGTATCGATCATGCATAGTCTCAAAGGCCCGAATCACGCGGTCGTGACAGCCTGCTCCACCGGCGCGCACGCGATCGGCGACGCCGCGCGGCTCGTGGCGCTCGGCGAGGCCGAGGTGATGGTCGCCGGCGGCGCCGAATCGCCGGTGAACCGCCTTGGCGTCGCGGGCTTCGCGGCCTGCCGCGCGCTCTCCACCGGCTTCAACGATCGTCCCGAGGCGGGGTCGCGCCCCTACGACCGAGATCGCGACGGCTTCGTCATGGGCGAGGGCTCCGGCTGCGTGGTGCTCGAATCATACGACCACGCCAAGGCGCGCGGCGCCCATATCTACGCCGAGCTGATCGGCTACGGCATGTCGGGCGACGCCTATCACATCACCGCCCCCGCGCCCGACGGCGACGGCGCCTATCGCTGCATGTCGATCGCGCTGAAACGGGCGGGGCTGTCGGTCGAGGACGTAGATTACGTCAATGCGCACGGCACGTCGACGCCGCTCGGCGACGAGATCGAATTGAACGCGGTGCGGCGGCTGCTTGGAAACACAGAGCCGAAATTGTCCATGTCGTCGACGAAATCGGCGATCGGCCATCTGCTCGGCGCGGCGGGCGCGGTCGAGGCGATATACTCGATCCTGGCGCTGCGCGATCAGGTGGCGCCGCCGACCCGAAATCTCGACAATCCGTCGGTGACGACCGACATCGATCTTGTCCCGCATGTCGCACGCAAGCGCAAAATCGATGTCGTGCTGTCGAATTCCTTCGGTTTTGGCGGAACCAACGCGTCGCTGGTGTTTCGCCGGGCCGACTAGCGCTTTCCGTTCGAACGGAATCGTTCGAACGATAAGAAATCGCTCAAAATCAAAATGATGGAGCAAGCTCTTAATCGAAAAAGTCTATCAACTTTTTTAAGAGCTTGCTCTAGCGCTTTTTCGGATAAAGCGGGCGCCGCATGGTCGGGACGGGACGTGTCTAAACGATGCAGTCAGGCCATCTTCCCGTTTCCAGGCGATCGCCCGAAACCCGCCGTGATCGGCGCCTGCGACCGTCCGTGAATTCGCCACATTCAATGATAGTGTGACCAGCGGCTGGAAGGCGGTTCGGAATCTTCTCCGGCGCGGGGGAGGGCATACGCCCAAGTTTGCGCGGTTCGACCCAAAACGACCGTCGGCTTTGTGAAAAGATGTGGATTGAGTAACCTTTTCACAGTTGTCTAAACTCTTCCGGGCGGGCGCGAAAAAACCGCGCTTGTTCGTTGAAACGGCGTATTTTGTCGCCGGAGCGGCTGGCGTTGCGGCGATTAATGTGGTGTCGGCAAAGAATGGCGTGACCTGATATGAGCGACGTAGAAAAGAGCGATAAGTTGGACGCCTCCAAAGCCCACGCCGCGCCTGCAGCCGCGCCGGAGCCGCAAACGGCGGCTCAAGCTGATATAGCCGCGCCGGAGCTGAAGACCGCCGCCCCGGCCCAAAGCGCCACGCCGTCGCAAGCGGCCGCCGAACAATCGCCGCCTGCTCAAAAGAACGAGAAGCCCTGGTTTTTTCTGCGCCGCCGCGAATCACAAAAGCAATCGACGTCGCAACAACCGCCGCCGCCGCGCGGCAAAAAGCGGCGCGACGGAACGCTGTCCGCGATGAGCGGATTATTAAGTTTCATCCTCCTCGCGCTGGTCGCGGGGATTTTCGGCCTGATTTCCGCGCGTCATGTGCTGAACGAACCCGGTCCGCTGCGCGCCGACAAGATCGTGTTCCTGCCGCCGGGGAGCGACACGCCGGAAATGCTGGCGCAACTCGAACGCGAAGGCGTGATCGACAACCAGCTGCTGCTGAACGCGACGCTGCTCATCGAAAGCAAGCGCGGCGCGCTCAAGGCGGGCGAATATTCGTTCAGGCAGGCCGTCAGCCTGCAAGAGGTGATAGACCAGCTGATCGCCGGGCGCCAACTGCTGCACGCGGTGACTATTCCCGAAGGGCTGACCAGCGAGCAGATCGCCCAACGCCTGCGCGAGAGCGACATGTTGGCGGGCGACATCATGGAGACGCCGAAGGAGGGCGCGCTGCTGCCCGAAACCTATAAGGTCGCGCGCGGCTATTCGCGCACCAAACTTATCGCCAAGATGCAGGAGGATCAGCGCAAGCTGATCGATCAAATCTGGGCGCACCGCAGCCGCGACCTGCCGTTTCGCACGCCGTTCGAACTGGTGACGCTGGCCTCCATCGTCGAAAAAGAGACCGGCAAGGCGGAGGAGCGCCCGCATGTCGCGGCGGTCTTCGTCAACCGTCTGCGCAAGGGGATGCGGCTGCAGTCCGATCCGACCATCGTTTACGGTCTGGTGGGCGGCAAGGCGACGCTGGGGCGCGGCATTTTGCGCTCCGAACTCGACAAATACACGCCCTACAATACTTACATAATCGACGGGCTGCCGCCGGGACCGATCGCCAATCCCGGACGCGCTGCGCTCGAGGCGGTGGCCAATCCGGCCAATTCCGCCGATCTTTATTTTGTCGCGGACGGGACTGGCGGGCATGTTTTTGCGGAGACGCTGGACCAGCATAACCGAAATGTGCAGCGTTGGCGGCACATCGAGCGCGACAATAAAGAAAAATCCGCGCCCGACGTGGACCATCCGACGCCAGGGGCCGCGCCTCCGGCGCCTGCGCCCGCGCCGCGCGACCAACGTGGCGACGTGCGCGCAATTGGGCGGCTCGTGCTGCTGACCGAACGGCACGACGATTATCCGCGGGGCCGAGCGATGGCGGCGGACGACGGCGCGACGCATCGTCTCGGCAAGTTCAGCCCATGGCCCGCTCTGTTCGCGATCGATTCGCTCGACGATCCAACCGTCGCTGATCGGCTACTTCAGGCCTTGGCGCCGGCGCGGGCGTTTTTCACGCTCGCCGGCGCGCAGCCGAAGAGTTTTTCCGGCTTCGATCCGACGGCGATGATCAGCGCCGCGCCGGAGAGCAACGAAGTCGCCGGAACCGACGAGGTGGCGTTTGAAAACGAGGGCGGCAAGGCGCTCCTCGAGGGTCACGACGTCGCCAGCTACCCGGTTTCGCCGCGCGCGCGCGCCGAGCAGAAGGCTCGGGCCGCCAAGCTGGGTCTTTCGCCCGGCTCCGACCAGTTGCCAGCCGACGTCGTCGGCGAGCGGGACGCGCCGCCAAACGGCCCGGCGCTCGGATTTGCGAGCGCCGAAGCGGACGCGCCGCCGACGGCGCATCGGCCGAAGGCCTTCGACGCCTCCCAAGGCACGCCACTCGATCCGTTGCGCGACAAATCCTGGGATTTGACTTCGGCCAAAAACGTGCCCGCCTCCGCCAATCTGCATTAGTGCGCCTTCTGCTCGCCATAGCCCGTCGCTTGCGACGGGCGTCCAGCGGACGCCCTATGGGACCCTGCGAGCGATAAGAAATCGCTCCAAAATCAAAGCACAAGGATTGGTCGTCGCATGACCCTCGCCAGCATGACGGGTTTCGCCCGCAGCCACGGCTCCCTCGGCCCCTGGCGTTTTTCCTGGGAATTGAAGACCGTCAACTCCAAGGGATTGGATTTGCGGCTGCGGACGCCTGCGGGCTTCGACGCGGTCGAGGTCAAGGCCCGCACGGCCATCGCGGCGCGTCTCGCGCGCGGCGCCTGTTCGGCCGGACTTTCGGCCAAGCGCGCGGACGCCGCCGGCACGTTCCGCATCGATCGCGCCGCGCTCGACCGGCTGCTCTCCGCGCTCGACGACGTTCCCTTGCACGCCAATTTGCGCCCCGCCTCGCTTGACGGACTGCTCTCGGTGCGCGGCGTCGTCGAGGTGGTCGAGCCGGAAGACGACGAGAGCCAACGCGCTGCGTTGGAGACGCAAATTCTGACGAGCCTCGACCAGGCGCTCGAAGCGCTGGTCGCCTCGCGCCATGTCGAAGGCGCGGCGCTGGCCGCCGTGCTGATCCAACGTCTCGACCGCATCGCCGTGCTGACGACGCAAGCCGACGCGCTGCCAGCGCGTCAACCCGACGCCGTGCGCGCGCGCATAAAGCAGCAGATCATGCTCCTCGTCGAAAACGCCGACGCCTTCGATCCGCAACGGCTGCATCAGGAGGCCGTGCTGCTGGCCGTCAGGGCCGACATCCGCGAGGAACTGGACCGTTTGTGCGCCCATGTGGCGAGCGCGCGCGCGCTGCTTGCAAGCGGCGGCCCGGTCGGTCGACGGCTGGATTTCCTGGCGCAGGAATTTTCCCGCGAAACCAATACGCTCTGCGCAAAATCCAACGACTCCGCGCTCACGGCCATTGGTCTCGACCTCAAGATCGAGGTCGAGCAATGGCGTGAACAAGTGCAAAATATCGAATAGGCGAGTAGCGCGGGGGGAGCGGCGGATGTTAGAGGCTCTTCGCGCGCCCGCGCTGCGACCGTGAATTTTCAAGCCAACCGAAACGCTTCATGCCCTCGCCCCAGACCGACCATCGCGGAATTGTGCTGATTCTTTCCTCGCCCTCGGGCGCGGGCAAGACGACGCTGACCCGCATGCTGTTGCAGGATCGCGATCTCGATCTCACGCTGTCGATCTCGGTGACGACGCGGCCGCGGCGCTCCAGCGAGGTCGACGGCATCCACTACCGCTTCATCACGCAGCGCCAGTTCGAGGCTCTGCGCGACACCGGCGAACTGTTGGAATGGGCGCAGGTGCACGGCAATTTTTACGGCACGCCGCGCGCGCCGGTCGAGGAGATTCTCGCGCAGGGGCGCGACGCCCTGTTCGACATCGACTATCAGGGCACGCAGCAGGTGCGCGAGAAAATGGCCGCCGACACCGTGACCGCGTTCATTCTGCCGCCCTCGATGAAGGAACTTCGCGCGAGACTGGAGCGTCGCGCGGAAGATTCGCGCGATGTGATCGAACGTCGGCTCGAGAACGCGCGCAAGGAGATCACGCGCTGGGTCCAGTACGACTATGTGCTGGTCAATGACGACATTCAGGCGACCTACGACGACCTCCTGGCGATTTTACGCGCCGAGCGGCGAAAGCGCCCGCGCCGGTCCGAAAACATCGAGGCGTTCGTCGCAAAATTGCTGAGCGAACCATAGGCGCGCGCAGCGGCGTCTTCACGCCAGCGCGATGGCGGAGACCAGCCGGCCGTAATCGGGCTCGCCTCGATGAACGCTGCGGCGATAGCTGAAGCAGCGGTCGGCGTCGGCGTAAGTGTCGATCCCGATCGCCTCGAAAGAGGCGATGTCGAGCCGCGCCGCCTGCGCTTCGATGAAGCCGGGCAGATCGAACATCGCATGTCCGCTCTTTGCAGACGGCTCGAAGTAGCGCGCATAGGCCGCGTCCGACGCGACAAACCGTTCGACGAATTCCGGGCCGACCTCGTAGCTCCCCGCGCCGATCGTCGGCCCCAGCGCAATGTGAATATCGGTCCGGCGCGCGCCCTCTCCCTCCATCGCAGCGACTGTCGCCGCAATCACGCCGTCCAGCGCGCCCTTCCAGCCGGCGTGCGCGGCGCCGACGACGCCGGCCTTGGCGTCGGCGAACAGCAACATGCCGCAATCGGCGCCGGTGACGCCGAGGCCTAAGCCTCTGGCGCGCGTCGCCAGGCCGTCGCAGCGCGGGCGCGCCGCTTCCGCCCAGGGCGCTTCGACGACGACAGCGTCGCTCGAATGGATTTGATAGGGAACGAGCAGCCGCTCTGCTTCAACGCCGAGGCGCCGCGCCATGCGGGCTCTGTTCTCGCCCACCAGCGCGGGCGCGTCGCGCGAGCCGACGCCGCCGTTGAGGGATTCGTAAACCCCGGTCGAAACGCCGCCACAGCGGCTGAAAAAGCAGTGGACGAGGCCGGGCAACGCCAGATTTCTCGCGTGAAGCGTGGGTGTGTCGGTCATGATGTCTCTTTAGATGGAATCAAGACTCAAAGCCGGGCATGTCCGGCATGTCCGGATGCATGACCGCCATCGCCTTGAACAATTCGCCCATATGGTCGCGCGCGTCGCCGATCCCGACGAGCCGCTCCAGCGCGCTGTCGATGGCGTCCCGCTGCTGCGCCGTCGCGTTGCGGCGGAGCGTTTCGGCGCGCCGCTCGATCCCGAGCTGTGCGAGAAAACTCCCCTGCGTCACCGGCCCCTGCACTTTGGCGCCCTTGGCGCGAACGGCGCGGGCCAGCGCGGCGAAATCCACATGGGTGGTCAGATCGGCTTCGCCCGGCGCCGCGAGCGGATCGACGTAAGCGTGGCGCGCCACGGCCTGTAAACTTTCGCCAACCGTCGTCTGCGTATAGCCGTAATCGACGAGCAGCAGCGCGCCGCCGTCGGCGACGATACGCCGGGCGATTTCGCTCATCAGGCGCTGGGCGACGGCATTGATTTCGATGATCGACCCCGGCGGCGGCGCCAGTGGCAATCCGGTCTCGACGTACGACGCGAGTCCGAAAGCGAACTGGCCTCCGGCGGCAAGGCCGACCAACCGCTCCCGCCATCCGCCCATGGCGTCGGGAAAGAAGCCGGACCCTTCGGGATGGGCTATCGAGGCGTCCGAAGAATGCCAAGGCCTGAAGGGAGGGCCATGCGCCACTCTGACGAAATGGCGCGCCGGCAGCGCGTCGAAAAACTCATTGGCGAGAATGAACAGCGGCGCGCGAGGAATCTCGCCAAAATCGGCCCGCCAATTTATGGGCGCGGGCGACGGCTCCAGCGTCTGCGCCTGCAATTCGCGCAATATAGGGCTCGTCTCGACAAGATCGACGGAGATTGCGTCCAGAAAACCCGGCGCCACGCGTCCGACGCGCAGCACGTCCGACATCAGCGCGCCGCGTCCAGGTCCAAGCTCCACCAACCGCGCGCCCGCCGGGGCGCCCGCCGCGGTCCAGGCCTCGCCGATCCAGACGCCGAGCATCTCGCCAAACATCTGACTGATCTCCGGCGCGGTGATAAAATCGCCCGCCGCGCCGAAAGGATCGCGGGTCATATAGTAGCCGTGCTTCGGATGTTGCAGGCACAGCGACATATAGCGCTCCAGCGTAATCGGCCCGTCCTGCTCGATGATCGCGGCGATCTCCCTACCGAGCGCGTTCATGCGGGAACCTCGCGGCGGTTCAGCGCGACCGCGATCAACAGGGCGCCGGCCAGAATCATCGGCGTCGACAGCGCCATCCCCATGGTCAGGCCATTCGCCAGCGCCTCCTGCGCCGGATCGGGCTCGCGGAAAAATTCGCAAAAGATACGCGCCAGCCCGTAGCCGACGCCAAAAATTCCCGCCGCGAGGCCTGGGCGCTTGAGCGCGCCGGCGCGCACGGCGAGCCACAAGACGAGCCCGAGCGCCAGCCCCTCCAGCCCGGCTTCATAAAGCTGGCTTGGATGGCGCGGCGTGTCGCCAGCCACGGGGAAGACCATCGCCCAAGGGACATCGCTCTCGCGGCCCCACATTTCCGGCTTGATGAAATTGGCGACGCGGCCAAGGAAAATGCCGATCGGAGCCACGATGGCGCCAAGATCGCCGACAGTGAACACGGGCAGCTTTTCCGCCCGAGCGAACAGCGTCATGCCGACGATCGCGCCGATCAATCCGCCGTGAAAGGCCATGCCGCCCTTCCAGGTTTGGAAAATTTCCAGCGGATGGGCGAAATAAAAGCCGGGGTCGTAGATCAGCACATGGCCAAGCCGGCCGCCGACAATGACGCCGAACGCGACATAGACGAGAAGATCGTCGATCGCCAGCAGCGAAGGGCGAGGTTGGCCGACCCGCCAAAAAGCCTCGCAGCGGCACAGCGCGCGCAAATAGACCCAGCCGAGAACGAAGCCGCCGATATAGGCCAGCGCGTACCAGCGCAACGGCAGCGGCCCCAAATTGACCGCGACCGGATCAATCATCGGGAAAGCAATAGCGAAAAAGGGCATGAGCGCGTCCACAGAGCCCGCCGGAACGACAACGCGAGCGACGTAGCGTTTTAACCACAACCCGCGGCGATGTCATGCGCGAGCGTTCCAAACCACGGCCAAGATTGACTTTTTGAACGCGCGCAATATTGGCCTATAGATCCCGCCAAATGAAACCCAACGGGTCCTCGAAAGGCGCCGTCATGAAAAAGGCTTTGATTGCTTGCGCGGCCTTGTTCTTTGCGACCGAAGGGGTGTCCGCAGCCTCCTTCGAGGTGCTCCCTTATAGCGGAATCTCGGGCATCGCGAAGGACGCGCTCAACCACACATTCCGCGCCATCGTGTTCGATAATACAACGCGAAACATATATTATTGCACGACAATAATTCATATTCTCAAGGCGTCGACAAATATGTCCTACACATGCGAGCGCTCCAAGACGCACAAATCCGTCCTTCCCGTTTCGCCCAACGTGCAAACATCGGTTCATGTCGGAAGCACGGGCGGCGGACTCTATGAGTCGGTGTTCGCGGCGTGGCAAATCGACACGGGCAGTGGCGATCTACAGTTTTGCTTCCCGCCCGGGGTCTTGAACAATAAGGAAATAGCCAACGATTGCATTAAGATCGATTATAAGAATCCGCCGAAATAAAACCGGTCGCGGGCGCCCATAACGGCGCCCGCGACAGGCGGCGCCCTCACATCCCGCCCAAAATCTCCGCCACGGTGAAGATGTCCTTGTCGCCGCGGCCGCACAGGTTCATCACCATCAGATGATCCCTCGGCTTTTGCGGCGCGAGTTCGAACACCTTGGCCAGCGCGTGGGCCGGCTCCAGCGCCGGGATGATGCCCTCCAGCTTCGAGCAAAGCTGAAAGGCGTTCAGCGCCTCCTTGTCGGTGGCGTTTAAATAAGTGACGCGGCCGGACTCGTGCAGCCAGCTATGTTCCGGGCCGATGCCCGGGTAGTCGAGCCCCGCCGAAATGGAGTGGCCTTCCAGAATCTGGCCGTCGTCGTCCATCAGCAGATAGGTGCGGTTGCCGTGCAGCACGCCGGGCCGTCCGCCGGTCAGCGAGGCCGCGTGGCCGTTCGGCACGTGGACGCCGTGTCCCGCCGCCTCGACGCCATACATCTCTATGCCGGCGTCGTCGAGGAAGGGATGAAACAGCCCGATCGCATTGGAGCCGCCGCCGATGCAGGCGACCAGCGAATCGGGGAGACGTCCCTCCATCTCCTGCATTTGCGCGCGCGTCTCGTTGCCGATGATCGACTGGAAATCGCGCACCATCGCCGGATAGGGATGCGGCCCCGCCGCCGTGCCGATACAGTAGAACGTGTCGGCGACATTGGTCACCCAGTCGCGCAGCGCCTCGTTCATCGCGTCCTTCAGCGTGCGGGCGCCCGATTGCACCGGGATCACGTCGGCGCCCAGCATTTTCATGCGGAAGACGTTGGGCTTTTGTCGCTCGACATCGACCGCGCCCATATAGACGACGCATTTGAGGCCAAAGCGCGCGCAGGCGGTGGCGGTGGCGACGCCGTGTTGGCCGGCGCCGGTCTCGGCGATGATGCGCGGCTTGCCCATGCGCCGCGCCAGCAGAATCTGCCCGAGCACGTTGTTGATCTTATGCGCGCCGGTGTGGTTGAGTTCGTCGCGCTTGAAGTAGACCTTGGCGCCCATGCCTTCGCCCGCCTGCGCGCGAAGATGCTCGGTGATGCGCTCGGCGAAATAGAGCGGGCTCGGCCGCCCGACATAGTGCTTGTGCAGGCCCTCAAGCTCGGCGTGAAAGGCTGGATCGGCCTTGGCGCGCGCATAGGCCTGTTCGAGGTCGAGCACCAGTGGCATCAGGGTTTCGGCGACGAAACGCCCGCCGAAAATGCCGAAGCGGCCGTTTTCGTCGGGACCGTTACGGAAGGAATTGGGCGCGATCTGGTTCAACGGGCGGTCCTCGAAGGGAGTGGGGTTGCTGTTCTTTTAGACCTTTGACGCTGGCGAAGAAAGCGCCCGCGCCGCGCCAACGAAGGCCTTTATGCGCGAGACGTCCTTGACGCCGCGCCCGCTCTCGACGCCCGACGACACGTCCACCCCCGGCGCGCTCGTCGCCGCCAGAGCCTCCGCGACATTTTCCGGGCTCAAACCGCCCGAGAGCATCCAGTTTGTTGCGCTTATATTGCGCAGCAAACGCCAGTCGAAGACCACGCCCGCGCCGCCGGGAAGCGCCGCCCCCGGCACCGGCTTGGCGTCGAACAGAATGATGTCCGCGCCGGCGAAGGCGGCCGCCTTGCGCGCGTCATCCTTGGTCGCGACGCCAATCGCCTTGATCACCGGCAGGCCGAAGCGAGCCTTCACCGCCTCGACGCGGGCCGGCGATTCGCAGCCGTGGAGTTGCAGATAATCGGGCGCGAGCGCTTCGACGATCACGGCAAGCGCGTCGTCGGCGGCGTCGACCGTCAACGCGACCTTTTTTATTCGGCCCGCCGCGAGCCTGCCCAGATCATGCGCCGTCCCAAGGCCGATATGGCGCGGGCTTTTCTCAAAGAACACAAAGCCGGCCATATCGGCGCCGGCGTCGATCGCGGCCTCCAGCGTCGGCGCCGTCGACAGGCCGCAGATTTTGACGATTACCCGCGACACGGCGGTTTCCCTAGACGGTGTCGGCCCGATTATAAGCGTCCTGGAAGCGGACGATATCGTCCTCGCCAAGATAAGAGCCCGTCTGCACCTCGATCAGTTCGAGATCGATCTTGCCGGGATTGGTGAGCCGGTGTTTGCAGCCGATCGGCAGATAGATCGACTCGTTCTCGTGCACGAGATGAGTCTCGGCGTCGCGGCCGACTTCCGCCGTGCCCTTCACCACGATCCAGTGCTCCGCGCGGTGAAAATGCTTTTGCAGCGACAGCCGCTCGCCCGGCTTCACCACGATGCGCTTCACTTGATAACGGGCGCCGGCGTCGACCGATTGATAATAGCCCCAGGGCCGGAAAATCCGCTTGTGCTCGCCCGCCTCGCGCCGGTTCTCGCGCTTCAACTGCGCCACCAGTTGCTTGACCTTGTCGCCGTGATCCTGGTGCAGCACCAGCACGGCGTCCTGCGTCGTCACGACGATCACGTCGTTGACGCCGACAATCGTCGTCAGCGTCTCGTCCGAACGCACATGCACATTCGTTGCGTCCATCACGACGCCATTGCCGCGCACCGAATTGCCCTGCGCGTCGCGGTCCGACAATTCCCACACCGCGCGCCAACTGCCCACGTCCGACCAGCCGATGTCGGCCGGGATCAGCGCCGCCTGCTGCGTTTTCTCCATCACCGCGTAGTCGATCGACTTCTGGGGCGCTTGTTCGAAGGCGGCCGTGTCGAGCACCAGAAAGTTCAGATCCGTCTTGGCCGCGTCGATCGCCGCCTCCGCCGCCGCGAAAATCTCCGGCTCGAATTTGGCGATCTCGCCCTGCATGACATCGGCGCGGAAGATAAAATTGCCGCTGTTCCAGTAATAGCCGGCGTCGACATAGCTCTGCGCAGTGGCGCGGTCCGGCTTTTCGACGAAAGCTTCCAGCTTCAGCACGTCGCCGCCGGGCGTCAGCGGCGCGCCGGCGCGCAGGTAGCCATAGCCGGTGGCGGGCGAAACAGGTTTGACGCCCAGCGTGACGATATAACCTTCCCGCGCCGCCGCCGCCGCCTTCTTGCATAGATCGACGAGTCCGGGCTGGTCGCGCACGACATGATCGGCGGCGAGAACCACCACGATCGTTTCGGGCGAGCGTCGCGCCGCAAGCCCCGCCGCCACCGCCACCGCGGGACCGGAGTCGCGCCGCATCGGCTCCAGCACGATGTCCGCCTTCGCGCCGATCTGGCGGAGTTGGTCGGTCAGCAAAAAGCGATAATCGACGCTCGAAATCACGACAGGCCGCTCGAACGCCGGATCGTCGAGCATCTGCATCGTCGTCTGGAAGGTCGAGCGCTCCCCGATCAGCGGAATAAATTGCTTGGGCAGGGTCTCGCGGGACTCGGGCCACACGCGCGTTCCAGACCCGCCGCACATGATAATCGGGAGGATTTTGGTCATAAGCCGCCTTTCGATTGAAGGTTCAAGCGGAACATCCGGTCGGCGCTGAGGGCGCTGGCGCGCCACCCACGCTAGTATCCGGAATCACAGATCCCGGATACTAGGTTTTTTGAGTATCCGCTTCATCCTCAATGAATTGCGAACCGCTACGCCACTCGCCCGTCATTGAGGGCGGATACGAGCGCTTCAGCTTTTGCCTTTCTTCTCCAGTTCGGCCTTCAGCGCAAGCAGCTTGGCGAAGGGCGAATCCGGATCCGGCAGACGTTCGCGTTTTTGCGGCGGGGCGGAGGTGAAACCGCCCGGACGATTGTCGCGGCCCTCGTCGCGCGTTCCGCGATTGTCCCGCTGATCCGGGCGCGAACCCTGGCTCGGCCTGCCGCCCGACCGAAATCCGCCCTTGGGCGCGTCGGAACGCGGACGATTCTCCGCCGCGCGGTCGCCTTGGGGGCGCTCGCCTTGGGGGCGCTCCGCCTGGGGCCGCGCTTCCTGCGGCTCGCCGTCTCGCGGGCGCTCGCGGCGCGGCGCTTGGGCGCCTTCGCCTCCCGCCTCGGCGCGGGGAGGCCGACGGCCGCCATCAGGCCGGCGCTGCGGCGGGGCGTGGCGTTGCAGCGACCAGATTTCGATCAGCAAGGCCGCCTCGACGGGCTCCGCCGGCGGCGCTTCGTCCGTGGCGGGAGCCTCGGTCGAAGTCGCCATGTCGCTGGACATGGCGCGCGTCTCCGTCGCCGCTTCGGCCGGGGCGGGCGTCGCCTCCGCCTCCGCGGCTTTGGCGGGTTCGTTCTCGACGCTTTCGACGGGTGGCGTCGTCGCGGCCTCTGCTTGCGGGGGCGACGACTCCAGCGCCGCAGCGGGCTCGATCTGCTCGCGTTGCTCGATCTGCTCGCCTTGTTCGGTCTGTTGCGCCGGCGCGCCCGAAGTATCTTCCGTCACGATCGGCGCAAGCGGCTGGGTTGGCGCGGCGGCGATCAGCGCAACGGTGATCGCCGGTCCGGGGCGCTTGGCGCCGGCGTAACCGAGCGAACGCAGAATCGAGGCGAATGCGTCGCCCGCGCAACCGGTGAGCGAGGTCATCGCGACCGTGACGACGAAACCGTCGCCATCGGCGGCGCCGACCGGCGGTTCGCCGGCGCTGACGCCCGGTCTATAGGCGATGGCGGGACGGATAAGATCGGCGAGGCGTTCGAGAATATCGACGCGGACGACGCGCTCGCCGCAGAGGCGATAGCCCGCCGCGCGATAAAACCCTTTTGCGATGGAGGGATCGGCGGCGAAGGAAGTGCGTCCCGAGGCGGCGAGATGCGGAGCTTCCTCCAGCCCCTTGACGCTTTCCAGCCCGCCATGGCGCAGCGCCCACAGCAGCGCCGCGAGTGAGCGCGGGGCCGGCTTCAAAAGCAACGGCAGATAAAGGTGGTAGGCGCCGAAACGAACGCCGAGCTTGCGCAGCGTGGCGCGGTCTTCCTGCGAAAAGCTCTTGATCTCCTTGGCGACCCGGCCGCGCTCCAGCACGCCCAGTTCTTCGGCGATCTGGAAAGCGACGCCGCGCACTGCGCCCGAAAGTCCTTCCCCCGATTCGAGCTGTTCGAGCGCGCCGAGCAATTTTTTGACCCGCTGCGAAAGCCAAAGCTCCAGACGCTGCTTGACCCTCTCCAAGATTGCGCCGCTCAGCTGCTCGTCGGCGAGCACATGCGCGGTCGGCTTGAGAACCCCGGGCCCTTGCGCGATCTTGCCGACTGGTTCGCCCAGCCAGCGGATCGTCCCGTCGTTGCCGAGGACGAAGGCGTCGTCAACGGCGTCGAAGATGCGGGTCGCGCGCGCGTCGAACTCGCTGGCGAGGGCTTTTTGCGCCGCAGCGTTCAGCGCCTTGGCGGCTTCGCCCGCGGCGCCGGGATCGGCCGTAAAGCGGAACCCTTGCAAAGATCCGACATGCTGACCTTCGACGATAACGTCGCCGGCTGCGGTAATTTCGGCTTCGAGCATTGTATTCTCTCTAAGACAGCGCATCAGCACGCTGGTGCGGCGATCGACGAAACGCTGGGTGAGACGATCGTGAAGCGCGTCGGATATCCTGTCCTCTACCTGACGCGCGACGCTCTGCCAATGGTCGGAATTGTCCAGCCACCCGGAACGATTGGCCACGAAGCTCCATGTTCGCACCTGTGCGAGGTGGTTGGCAAGGGTGGCGATGTCGCCGTCGACGCGATCGGCGACCGCGAATTGGCGAGCCATCCAGTCGTCGGGGATCCTGCCGCGCCGGACGACGAAGCCAAAAATCGTCGTCGCAAGCTCGGCGTGCGCCGCCGGCGAAGTCTTGCGATAGTCGGGAATCTGGCACGCCTCCCACAGTCTCGCGATATCGGCGGGAGTTTTCGCGTTGCGGCGAACATGGTCGTCGCGGCTCAAGGCCTCCAGCGCCAACTGGTCCTCCCGCGCCGGCGCGCGGGCGAGACAGGGATTGCTCGGCAAAACGTCGAGCGAGGCCGCAAGGGCTGCGAGCGAGGAAAAATCGAGCTCCGGGTTGCGCCATTGCAGCGTCGTCGCGGGCTCGAAGCAATGATCCTCCAGCGCCTCGATCAAATCCTCGTCGAACGGCGGGCAGCGCCCGGTCGTTCCAAAGGTTCCGTCGTTCATATGGCGTCCCGCCCGCCCGGCGATTTGGCCAAATTCCGCGGCGGCGAGGCGACGAAAGCGCCAGCCGTCGAATTTCCGGTCGCCGGCGAAGGCGATATGGTCGATGTCGAGATTGAGGCCCATGCCGATCGCGTCGGTCGCGACGATATAATCCACCTCGCCGTTCTGATAGAGTTCGACCTGGGCGTTGCGGGTCTTGGGGCTGAGCGCGCCAATCACCACCGCAGCGCCGCCCTTTTGACGCTTGATCCATTCCGCGATGGCGTAAACATCCTCGGCCGAAAAGGCGACAATGGCGCTGCGCGGCGGCAGACGCGCGATCTTGCGCTCGCCCGCATAGGTGAGGCGCGACAGGCGCGGGCGCGAGAAAATCGGGCTGCCTGGCAAAAAGCGCTCGATCAGCGGCGCCATGACGCCCGCCCCGATCAACAGCGTCTCCTGGCGGCCGCGCCAGCGCAGCAGGCGGTCGGTGAAGACATGGCCGCGATCCAAATCCGTCGCGAGCTGCACCTCGTCAATCGCGACGAAATCGACGTTGAGATCGCGCGGCATCGCCTCGACGGTGGCGATCCAGTAGCTTGGCGCGCGCGGCTTGATCTTCTCCTCGCCGGTGACCAGCGCGACATTCTCCGCGCCGACCCGCTGCGCGACGCGCGTATAGACCTCGCGCGCCAAGAGGCGCAGCGGCAGGCCGATCATCCCGGTCCGAAACGACAGCATCCGCTCGATGGCGTGATGGGTCTTTCCGGTGTTGGTGGGGCCCAGCAGCGCGCAAACGCCGTCTCGCCGCGCGCCCTCGTTCCGGCTCGGCGACCATCTCGCCGCCAGCGGTCCGCCGAGCAGATCCTGCATGGTTTCCAGCTGGCTCTCCCGCCGCGTTAACTTTTGGGCTCCTCGCGCCCCCCGCTTCGCCGCTTCACGAAGCGAGCGTTCTGGCGGCCAGAGCCCGGGAAATTCGCGCGCCTCACCAGCGACGATGGTTCATATCGGAACTTTCGCGCCGAGGCGATTTCATATTCCGAACAGGCTGCGAACGAATCGCGCCCGAATCGCTGACCGAGCACGAGTCCTGCTCTGTTCCCCCAGATATGGGCGCTGTTTGCCGATAGGACGCTACAACTTGTTTTTAGCCGTCGCAACGAGCGATTTCGATCGCGCCGCTCAAGGACTCCGCCCGGCCATTTTGTCAATCGCTTCATTGGTCGAGCGCTCCCAAACGCGCGCTACCTCGCCGCCAGCGCCGTTCGCAACAGCTCCAAATCCTTCGGCAAGGGGCTTTCGAACAGCATTTCTTCCCGCGTCACCGGATGCTCGAAGCCCAGCGTCGCGGCGTGCAGCGCCTGACGGCCAAGGTTCGCGAGCGCCGCTCGCGCGTCCGGCGTCAGCAGCGAGGACTTGGTCTTGAAGCCCCCGCCATAGGTCGCGTCGCCGATCAAGGGATGGCCGATATGCGCCATATGCACTCTGATCTGATGCGTGCGCCCGGTCTCCAGCCGGCAGCCGACCAGAGCGACGACGCCGAAATTTTCCAGCGTCTCGAAATGCGTGACGGCCTCCCGCCCGCGCGCCGCCGGCACGACCGCCATGCGCTCGCGCTGCGTCGCATGACGCCCGATCGGCGCGTCGACGACGCCACGCGCGCGGTCCGGCGCGCCCCAAACGAAGGCCATGTAATCGCGCACGAGATGCAGCTTGCGGCCATGATCCTCGAACAGGCGCGAGAGCCCCTTATGCGCGGCGTCGGTCTTGGCGACGACCATCAGCCCCGTCGTGTCCTTGTCCAGGCGATGCACGATGCCGGGCTTCTTGACGCCGCCGATCCCCGACAATGTCTCGCCGCAATGGGCGATCAGCGCATTGACCAGCGTGCCGGTCTCGTGGCCGCTGGCCGGATGCACGACGAGGCCCGCCGGCTTGTCGATGACGAGGAGATGCGCGTCCTCGAACACGATGTTCAGCGCTATGTCCTCGCCCTTCGGCTCGGCGGGCGCGGCGGCCGGGACGTGCAGCGTCACCTCGTCGCCTTCGACAAGCCGGCGGTTGGCGTCGAGGGCGGGCCGCCCCGCGACCATCGCGCCGCCCTGCTCGATCAGCGTTTTGACACGCGTGCGCGAAATATGGGCTTCGGCGATTTCCGCGCGGTCGGCGAGAAAGCGGTCGAGCCGCGCGCCCGCCTCCTCCGGCGCGACCGTGAACGCAAAATCCGTCGCCGATGCTTCGGGCGGGCTGGTATCGGGCGTTGTCATCAACAATTGTTTCCGTTTCCCGCTGGGCGCGTGCTACTGGCGATTCTCCCCGCTTTAACGAGGAATACCCAGATTTCCGCTCCCGCCCCGTTCTGCGCCGTGATCGGTGCCGGCCCAGCCGGCCTCATCGCCGCCGATGTTTTGTCGCGCGCGGGCGCTTGCGTCACCGTCTTTGACCACAAGCCGAGCCCCGCGCGCAAATTTCTGATGGCCGGACGCGGCGGCCTCAATCTCACGCACAAAGAGCCGTTGGAGGTTTTCCTCACCCGCTATGGCGCGGCGGCCGGGCGGTTGGGGCCGATCATCCGCGCCTTTCCACCGGATCGGCTGCGCGAATTTTGCAGCGAACTGGGCGAGGAAACTTTCGTCGGCTCCAGCGGGCGGGTTTTTCCCAAAAGCTTCAAGGCCTCGCCCTTGCTGCGCGCGCTGCTGGCCCGACTGACGAGACAGGGCGTGCGTTTCGAGCGCGGCGCCTTCGAGGGCTTTGTCGGCGACGACGCGCTGTCGCTGCGCGGGCCAGGGGATGAGAGCCGCGCGCTCACGCCCGACGCCGCCATATTGGCGCTCGGCGGCGCATCCTGGCCGCGCCTGGGCTCTAACGGCGGCTGGATTCGGCCGTTTGACGCATTGGGCGTCGCCGTCGCTCCGCTGGCGCCGGCCAATTGCGGCGCGCTGATCCGCTGGAGCGATCACTTTCGCGACGCCTTCGAGGGCCAGCCGATCAAAACCATCCTGCTGCGTCACGGCGCGGCGAAGGCGCGCGGCGATCTTGTCGTCACTCGCGCGGGGTTGGAGGGCGGCCCGACCTATGCGTTGGCTACCAGCCTGCGCGCGGAAGTCGAGCGCGGCGGCGGCGCGAGCTTGAGCGTCGATCTGCGTCCCGACGCCGGCGCCGCCGAACTGGCGCAAAAATTGGAGCGCGAACGGGGCAAGCAATCGCTGGCGACCTTTTTGCGCAAGACCTTAAATCTCGCCAAAATCGAAATGGCCTTGCTGCGCGAAGTCCGGCCCGAGGGCTTGCCGCGCGAAAACGAGGCGCTCGCGGAGCTTATCAAGAATATTCCGCTCTCCGTCATGGGCGTCGCCGGTTTCGAGCGGGCGATTTCCACCTCGGGCGGCGTCAGCTTCGACGAACTCGACGCCGCGCTGATGCTGAAAAAACGCCCCGGCGTTTTTATCGCCGGCGAAATGCTGGACTTCGACGCGCCGACGGGGGGCTATCTGTTGCAGGCGGCCTTTTCGACCGGATTTGTCGCGGGCCAAGGCGCCGCGCGGTTTCTCGGGCTTGCTGCGTGAGCACGGTTTGCTCTGGGATCGGACATCAATGATAAGGCACAAGCCACATGAAGGCTCGACGCCGTCCGCTCGGAGCGAATGAGATTTGACCGACGCCCAAGCCGCCCCAAGTTCCCCCGCCGCCAAAACGCCCCTCCATCGCCAGCTTTATCCGCAAGTGCTCGCGGCCATCGCGCTTGGCGTGTTGTTTGGCTGGCTCGCGCCGGCCTACGCCGATCGGGATTGGGTCCGGGCGCTCGGCGAGGGCTTCGTCAAGCTGATCAAAATGACCATCGCGCCGATCATTTTCTGCACGGTGACAACGGGCATCGCCCATATCGACGACGCCAAAAAAGTTGGCCGCGTCGGCGTGAAAGCTCTGATCTATTTCGAGATCGTCTCGACTTTCGCGCTGGCGGCGGGGCTCATCGTCGGTCAGCTCATTCGCCCCGGCGCGGGTTTCCCCGGCAAGCCGGACGCCGCCGCCGTCGCACAATACACGGGCAAAGCATCAGAGCATCAGAGCCTGCTCGATTTCCTTTTGGGTCTCATTCCCGACACGGTCGTCGGCGCCTTCGCCAAGGGCGACATATTGCAGGTGCTGTTGTTTTCGATCCTGTTCGGTTTTTCGCTGATGGCGGCGGGCGAGCGGGTCCATCGTTTGCGGGCCTTCGTCGACGATGCCGGCCATGCGATGTTCGGCGTCATTGGCATTATCATGAAGGCGGCGCCGATCGGCGCCTTTGGCGCCATGGCCTATACGGTCGCTCATTATGGGCTTGGCTCGCTGCAATCGCTCGCTTGGCTGGTCGGCTCGTTCTATCTGGCGTCCTTGCTTTTCGTGGTCGGCGCGCTCGGCGTCGTCGCGCGCCTCGCGGGCTTCAATATTTTGCGTTTCCTCGCCTATATCAAGGACGAATTGCTGATCGTGCTCGGCACGTCGTCCTCGGAAAGCGCTCTGCCGCGTCTGATGGAAAAACTGGAGCGGCTTGGCTGCTCGCGTTCGGTCGTCGGTCTCGTGGTTCCGACCGGCTATTCCTTCAATCTGGACGGCACGAATATCTATATGACGCTATCCACGGTGTTCATCGCGCAGGCGCTCGGCGTCGAACTGACCGGCGTCCAACAATTCACCATTATCGGCGTCGCCATGCTCACCTCGAAAGGCGCCTCGGGCGTCACCGGCGCCGGCTTCATCACGCTCGCCGCGACGCTGGCCGCCGTCGATCCGCGCCTCGCGCCGGGCATGGCGCTGCTGCTCGGCGTCGACAAGTTCATGAGCGAATGCCGCGCCTTGACGAATATCTGCGGCAATGGCGTGGCGACCATCGTTGTCGCCGCCTGGGAGGGCGAACTCGACCGCGAAAAGCTGACCTTGGCGCTGACGCCGCAGACTCGCCGCGAAGACGAACGCGGCTGAACTTCATGAGCGCGGCCGGCGCTCCCGGCCTCGCCTATTGGGAAGGCGTCGTGGGCGCCACCACGGCGAACGCCGCGACGACCGCGATCACGACGGCGAACGCCGAAACGCTCGGGCAGATCTTTGTCACCACGGAGAGCGCTTATTTCAACGCCACCTACGGCAGTCTGAACGACAGCCAGTTCATCTCGGCGCTCTACACCAATATCGGCGGCAACGGAGGCGATCCGGGTGGCCTCGCCTATTGGACGGGCCAATTGGCGACGCTGGAGGCGCAGGGCGCCAGCGTGACGACGGCGCGCTCGGAGATCGTCGGGGCCTTCGTGCAGGAGTTCATCGACTATGATCTGTCGACGCAGCCGCCGGGCCTGACGACCGCGCAATATCAGGCCGGGGTTCAGCGCCAGACCATGTTCGACAACAAGCTGGCGGTGTCGGAAATGTATGCGTTGTTCTCGACGCAAAGCGGCGGAACGATCCTCGACGCCC
>Ga0182030_10002153_pt1 | contig 41668 bp, 36 predicted proteins | sample 812S3MmetaG_FD_121299 | JGI IMG/M metagenome (GOLD analysis project Ga0182030, IMG submission 121299) | Permafrost microbial communities from Stordalen Mire, Sweden - 812S3M metaG (Illumina Assembly) | ecosystem: Environmental > Terrestrial > Soil > Wetlands > Permafrost | place: Sweden...
CTCAACGCGTTCGTTATGAGGGTTGTAAGCCCGGACAAAGCCAGAAATGACACTCACCTTACGACTGGAAGGTTTTCTTTCCTGCTATAAAATACCTTCGAAGGCTCTAATTTGCAGTCAATGTTTATTGCTAACGAACCCGACTCGACACGTTTCTACCAGCAGCCCCCAAATTGATCGCCGCATAACGGCCAGTCGCGAAGGGCTCTTTATGGCCGAACAGGGACGAATTGTACCCATTAACATATCCGTCCGTTCCTCATTCGTTAGCTGCCATTTGTTTTTCACCACCGGACCTTCATGCGACTCAAAGAATGCTTCCTGCAAAATTTATATTGCCGTTTTCTTGATCTCCACCGCTGGAGTTGCGAATTCTCCAATGCGAAAAACGAAGCACGATTATATCTGCGTCACATCGAGCGGGAAATTTTGTCTCTCTCTATGAAATAACCCGAAGACCCAGTTGGTTGCGACGCTTGATAGCATTATGCAATCGGCTGGACTCTTCAATGTTTCCATTGATAATCGCAAGCAAAGCATTTCGTTCCAGCGTGTCCTTTACGTTTATCTGAATACGTTTGGAAATAAGCTCCTCAATATCGTCGAAAGAAAGGCGAGAGCGAAAGGTAATATCGACAAGATTTTCGAACTCTTTTTGTTCGAAGGTGTGTGGTTCACTCAAAAGTCGCTGAAAAAGCTTTTCTTGCTGATTCCCGCCCTGAATGATCAGAAATTGAGATTTTTCCATATTGCGTTCCTAGTGAGTGAAGTATAGCACTGCCACATAAGCTGTTGAGCTTGGACATAGCTATATTCCGCCGATATTGTTATCAGTAACTACGTCACTTAATTCATGCAATGAATAACTGCAAATAGTTCTTTGTAAATTTGTCGACTTAGGTAAATTGTGAATACGGCTTTGAGTGGAGGGGTTAAAACTTTCCATATAAGAGCCCTTTTACGGAGAGTTGACACAATGACACCACGTAGCAATGCGGTTTTGCAGTTCCCGATTTCAAAGACACCAATAACTGTAAATCGGAAAGTTCCAATCAGACTAAAAAATGTTGACTATCGCAGCCGGGAATATCTGACAGAAGATGAGGTTGAAAAACTTATCACTGCAGCTGGCAGAGTAGGGCGGCACGGTCATCGCGACGAGACATTGATTCTTCTGTCCTATCGTCACGGTCTTCGTGTGACGGAGTTGGTCAGTTTGCGCTGGGAACAAGTCGATCTCAAACAAGGACTGATGCATGTCAACCGATTAAAACATGGCAATGCGAGTGTGCATCCTTTACGCGGACCGGAATTGCGTGCGCTCCGACGATTGCAGCGGGAATATTCAACTTTGCCCTATGTGTTTTGTAGTGAACGCAAAGCCCCACTGACATCCGATGCAATTCGCAAAATTATTTACAGGGCAGGGAAGGAGGCCGGACTACCATTTACTGTTCATCCGCACATGTTGCGTCATGCCTGTGGTTATAAACTTGCTCAGGCAGGGCAGGACACCCGGTCGATCCAGCATTATCTTGGCCACAAGAACATCCAGCACACTGTACGCTATACCCAATTATCGCCAGAAAGATTTAAAGATTTTTGGAAGGATTAATATGGAATTCGAAGTCAGAAAAGTGTGTGTCTCGTCCATTACGAATAGCAAAGAACTTTGCTATGACAACCAAAAGTTTATCAAGACGTTATTGAGCATAAATATCCTGACAAGACATTAATAATGCACTGCGTCCATTAAAGACATTGAGCGTTTCACCTCATACAATAAAGATATGGCAAGATACATTACAAAATCAAAAATTCTTTCTGGACTTAAGTGTCCCAAAAAACTCTGGCTACAAACCTATAAACCTGAACTGGCAATCCATTCTGCTACTTCTGAGCTTAATATTTCCAAAGGAATTGAAATAGGCAACCTGGCCAGAGGCAACTATCCGGAAGGCACTCTTGTCGAGAATGTTGATCGGCCTGACCTTGCAATTGCCGAAACTAAAGCTCTGATGAAATCCAATGATGCGCCGATACTTGAGGCGGCCTATCACTTTGAAGATTGCTTCATCCGTGCCGACATCATGGCTCCTACTGAAGCAGGCTGGCGAATGATTGAGGTCAAATCATCGGGAGGCGTCAAAGAACATTACCTGAGTGACTGCGCGATTCAGGTATGGGTAGCTCAGAAGGCTGGAGTGAAAATTCAACAGATTGTTGTGGCACACGTTGATACTAGCTTTGTGTATGTCGGCGATGAAAACTATGACGGGTTACTTGTTGAAGCGGATGTGACTGAAGCTGTAAACGAGTTACTGCCGGAAGTGCCGGCTTGGCTAGCAAATCATCGGGATATTCTGAAGAATCCAATACCGCAAACCAGGATGCGATCACATTGCAAGGAATGTGATTTTAAAGAACACTGTGAATCAGAGCAAACCGAATATCCGTTGTCCATACTACCGAATGGCCGGAAGGTGATAGCTGAATTGCAGGATGCGGGTTTCGAGGATGTGCGAAACATTCCTGTTGGACTGCTTACAAATGATCGACATATAAAAGTCTGGCAGTCGACCTGTACAAATCTGCCGATTATTTCGCCAATCCTGAAAACCGAATTTGAAAAGTTACCTTATCCACAATTCTACCTAGACTTCGAAACGATCAACTTCGCCATTCCGCGCTGGGCTGGCACACGTCCTCATCAGCAGCTTCCATTCCAATGGTCATGTCATATTGATAGGCAAAGTGGGGAATTGGAGCATCGTGAGTTTTTAGATACGAGAGGCAATGCTCCTATGCGCGCTTTTGCAGCAAATTTGATTGCGGCTGTTGAGATTGATGGTCCAATTATCGTTTATGGAACATTTGAAAGTACAGTACTAAAGACCTTAATTGAATTTTGCCCTGATCTTGAAATTCCCATAGACAACATTATTGATAGATTGGTGAATTTGTTGCCATGGCTACAGAATCATTACTACCATCCGGCGATGAAGGGATCTTGGTCAATCAAAGCGGTTCTGCCAACTGTGGCACCTCATCTGAATTACTCGCAACTTGATGATGTTAAAAACGGCACTCTGGCACAACTTGCCTACTTGGACATCATCAATCCCGGGACTGGGCAAGCTGTGCGCGAACAAAAGATTTTCAATCTGTTGAAATACTGTGAATTGGATACCAAGGCAATGGTGGAGGTGGTGAGGTTTTTCATCTATTGAATACTAATATTGAGATGAGGAAAAAAATGAAATTATAAAATGGAAATATAGTATCGAGTGGCGATGAGATCGAATTTATGTCCGAACACACTTTGCGTACATTTATCCATCATCACGATATATTTATCCTCACCTTTTCGATTAACAATATAACACCAGCCTCAAAAGATGTAGATGGTTGACTTACTGTTCTTAGAACTATCATGTCATCGCGCAATACACCCCATAAGCTTGATTAGCCCATTCGCTACTTTCACCGGCAAGAAGTGATGAAAATTGATGCTTTTTGGGAACATGTTCAGATGGAGTTTGTGCAATGATATGGTCTCTACAATTGCTTTGAGTAAATGAATATGAAAAATATAATTAACCCAGATGATAATTTTAATTTTTTGATGTTGTTAGAAGACTCAACCAAAACCACTGATGGAATTGAATCGCTAATGGATGAAGCGGAAAAATATTTTGATGGAAAGTCGAATGGTAAAGTTATTAAAAAAATAAGCAGACAATGGCTAATTCAGAGTAAAGAGTCACCATTTTTGGAATTGCTAAATGAGTGTGAATTGAATTGGAATGAATTTAATGCAGATATTCCGAAATTCATAATCAAGAAAATACAAGAAACACTTAGGAAATCTGAAAAAGGCAATGTTGATCTCGCCGAACTATTTGCACTGTCGAATCAATTGACTTCAATTTTAAAGAATGTCGACTGGTATTCGAAAGTTAATACTAGAGATTTAGCTCGAAGTTTGATTACTAATTTGGGCAATAGGTATTTTGTTACTGCGATAAATGTTGTTTACGAGTTTGCAAAAGTAAACTTGCCTAGCGATGAACCTGTCCCCAAGCAACTTTTAGCAAAATATAAGAAAATAAAAGCGATGGCATATTTTCTAGCATATGCGGGATCTCTTTTAATAATATATAAAATACCTGAAAATAATTTCTGGGAGAAAAGTTTGTGTAGAGTCTGCTTTAGAAGAACAGAACTTGGCAGTGCTTCTTGCAAATTTCACCGTTCTGATAATGCTAATCATGACAAATACCTATTGGGTAGAAAGATTCTAAAAGCTTTAAAAGTAACTGAGCCAGAGAAATATCGATACTGGGAAGATTTAAAGAAGGACACTAATAAATTCAAGTTAGAGGAGTTTGAACTTAATTTGTCTTATGATAAACCTGTATATGACTTGAAGGAATGGACGAAAACCTTAATTTCTTTTATTAAAAGCAAACCTGTTCTTGGTACTCGGTTATCCATTGAGAAAATTGAACAATTCCAAAATTGGGTTGAAGTTGTCGATTATCTGCGTAATCAACTGGAAAATCCTGAGGAGAAGTCAAATCATCCTCTTGCTGTTACGACATGGTTGGCGCTGGCAGCTGATTGGTTTGAATTTGAAAATATGTTTGTATCAAAAGAAGGCAATATATATAAAAAAGCTAAAGGATTCGATTTGCCACCTCGTCAGCTATTTTTAAATGAGTTTCTGAAAGAACGAAATTTTGATATTGATAAAATTACGCTAAAATTTGGATATAATAAAACTTGGATTAAAAAGCTCATTTATGGTGATAAAGAATTACTTGAAATTTACTTAGAGAATCAAATTTCCTAAATGCAAAATTGATACAAGATAGTGATAGATATTTTGCATCATATAATTGCATTGATAAATCCATACAACACAGTTTGTTGGGCCATTCAAAATGGAAATGGTTTTCTGAAAAGACACGAATTCAGAACTGAAAGAAGATTGGCTTGAACATTTTCAAATAGTATATTTTGAAAAATTGAATTGCCTGTAACCGGTCAAAGATCGGCGGAAAGTTAACAGTTGTGTGATGCAAACTTATATTGCAAACCCAGCAAGTGATCGTTCAATGTAATTTGAATTCGAATGCCAGCACTTATTTGGTATCTTTCAGAACAGGATTACAATTAGTGCATTTCGCCCTTCACTAATCGTGTTAGCTCCGCTGCTCTATTCATGTTGCAAGATAAATGTTTGCGTACCGCTCTAGCCGTTGTACGGCAATTACCTTCGCGAATGTCTTGTATCAGCTTAAGTAATTGCGGATCTCGGTCGGATATTCCTGACATTTCCAAATTTCCGTCCTGTTTAACGTTATCAATAACGGGTGTTTCTCCTTTAACTTGCGCAATCTCGGGCGCATTCCTGTTGTCTGGTTTGACTTGCATCAAAAGACTCTTAACTGAAAAATATTCTTTATACATTGGATTCCGAATTAGTCTCAACAACATTATCATTGGCCATTAGACCACCTTTTTTCATGTTGTCTCTTTTTTGCAATAAGTCGCTCCAAAGGAAAGCTGCACTTAACTCAGTGTAAAAAAAAGCGAATGAATTTATGAGTGTTACTGTTGAGGCAGTAACGCTAAAAACATCAGTAACTAAACTTGCTAAGGGGCTAGAGGTATTGGTAACAGTTGTAGTAACCAAGTCACCCTTTAATGAATCAATCAGTTCCGAAAGCTTTATCTTGCGTCTGGCTTCGGAAATCTCAATTTTAAGTGCTGCTATTTTTCTGGAATCATGCTCAAGAGAAAGCTCCGCCGTTACCAATGTTATTGGCCTCGCTACGATTGCGTTGCGCTCTGAAGTAAGAGCAGTAACACGCTGGGTAACACGGGTTACAGCTTCAGAATTGGCCGACCTTACATCGCCAGTCGTCTTTGTCGCTGAGGCAAAGTATGACATATTTAATAACATCGTAACAAAAGCCGCAATCGAAACTATTACCCATTTCTTCACCCCTCCTTTTCGTGCTGGTAAGAATTGAGTGATTAATGACGCGCTAACCGCTATGCCGATATAAATACATCTATCGATAAAGCCAGTTCCTAGATTCATGCCTGACATCACCGCAATAGTGATTCCAGTGATTGTCAAAATTGATGCAGTTATCGTTAAAATGATTCTTGGCAACATGGCGTGCTCCGTTAATTCATTTCTCATTTATAAGAAATCACCAGCGATAACGTTCGTCAGAATCTCGTTAATCATTCTCATTAAGATTGCTTCCTTGTGGGAATTCTTCCCCAAAACTATAGTGCAAGTATCTGATTTATAATGATGCTAAATGCACGAATTTTTTATAATATTGTTAAGCAAAAAATACATAACGTAATGATTAAAAATAAAAAAATAGGAGTTCTATTTATTTGCATGGGCAATATTTGCCGATCTCCCACTGCCGAGGCAGTTTTCCGCAACTATGTCGAGAAAGCCGGGCTAAGTCAGCAAATCATGATTGACTCCGCTGGTACCCACGATTACCACATTGGTGATCTTCCTGACAGCCGTACACAAAAAGCTGCAACCCTACGCGGTTATGACATGAGCAAGCTGAGAGGACGTCAAGTGGAAGAGGCCGATTTTGAGCGATTTGATTATGTGCTTGCAATGGATGAGGCGAATTTGACTATATTGCAACTTTTGCGTCCCGCTAACGCGCGCAGCCATCTGGGATTGCTTTTGGCGTTTGCCGAGCGTCATAGTGAAAGTGAAGTCCCGGATCCATACTATGGTGGGGCAGAAGGTTTTGAACGCGTTCTGGATATGGTCGAAGACGGTGCAGAAGGATTGCTAAAGCATATCTGCAAAGAGCATTTAGGCTATTGATGCTCAAATATTGGGGAATAAAAAAACCGCACGATGATCGTGCGGTTTTTTTATAGCAACGTTGCTTACTGACGCTGCTGTGTTTCGATCAATACTAGCGGTTCATTATTTTCAGCCGTGTAAATTTCACGTGGGCGTTGACGGCGACGCGGAGCGTGATTGCGAACTTCCTGTGTAGGTACCACTGTAGCAGCCTTGTTTGGATCCGTTTCGATCATGACAAGCCCAACCTCGCTGAGCGACGAAATAATACTTGTCGATGCAGGAGGGGTACTATCATTCGCCTGAACAATTTCGGCTACAGGTGTAGTTACAGCCGGGGCAGGGATAGGTTCGCTTATGACGGGTTCTACAAAGCTGGAAACAGGGGGAGCGATGAACTTGCTTTCTGCTTCAACGTCGGTTACAGCTACGGCTTCAACCTCGGCTTTAGTTTCTGCCACGGTTTTAATCGGGTCAACTGGTGTTGGTGCCGCAACGTGATGTCGCAATTCGACTTCAGTCACAACCGCTGGGCTGGTGTCGGGTACATGTTCTACATTATGGGCTGAGGTTTCGTGCGTGATGGGTTCAGTCACGGCGGTCTCATTGCTCTCGGGTTGAACGCTGGCTAGCTGATCACGACGCTCGCGTTCCCGGCGACCACCACGACGACCGCGTTTGCGACCTTGATTGCCACCTTCTTCCGAATTTTGCTCATTCGGTACAGCCGGTTTGGCTGCTTCCAAAACAGGTTTTTCAACATTGTTAGGAACCGGGCGCGGTGGGCGTGGTGGACGCTCTGCACGGACTTCTTGCTGTTGTGGTTTGGGTTGCTGATTGTTTTCGGTACGCTGGGCAGTGACGTCTTCACGATCCCGACGCGGTTTGTTGCGTTGACGGTTGCCTTGTTGCTGTCCCCCTTCCTGACGATCACCCCGATTATTGTCGCGTTCACGGCGCGGATTTTGCGGGCGTGCTTTTGCGGGTGACTCGGCCGGTTTGGTTTTTTCCTTCGAACCAAATAACCAACCAAACAATTTGCCAAAAAATGAAGTTGTCTCAACTTTTTTTGCCTCATGTTTCGGTGCCGGTTGAGCAGGGGTAATACCTTTGACTGCCGCCTGTGGTCGCTGGGCTTTTACTTCTTGTGCGGTAGCCGCAGTGGTAATCACTTTGTTCTCTTCGGGTCTTTCTACCAGCTTGTAACTTGCTTGCAGATGTTCCGCAGTGATGTCGTCTTGGCGCAAACGGTTCACGGTGTAATGCGGGGTTTCCATGTGCGGATTTGGAATCAGCGTAATGCTGACTTTTAAACGCGACTCGATAAGGTGAATGTCGGAACGCTTTTCATTCAGCAGAAAAGTGGCGACATCAACCGGCACTTGTGCGTGAATAGCGGCACTGCTGTCCTTCATCGCTTCTTCCTGAATGATGCGCAGGATGTTGAGTGCGGAAGATTCAATGCCGCGAATATGACCAATGCCGTTACAGCGGGGACAGGGCGCATAGCTGGATTCTTCCAGACTCGGTGCCAGACGTTGACGCGACAATTCCAATAATCCAAAGCGCGAAATCTTCGAAGTTTGCACACGGGCTCGGTCGTAACGCAGCGCATCGCGCAAACGATTTTCCACTTCGCGCTGGTTCTTGCTTGATTCCATGTCGATGAAGTCGATAACAATCAGCCCACCCAAGTCGCGCAAGCGCACTTGACGCGCGATTTCATCGGCGGCTTCCAGATTTGTATTCAACGCAGTCGTCTCGATGTCGGAGCCGCGTGTGGAACGTGCCGAGTTGATGTCGATTGCGGTAAGTGCTTCGGTATGGTCAATAACGATGGCGCCGCCGGAAGGCAGATTGACCTGACGGGCATGGGCTGATTCGATCTGATGCTCTATCTGAAAGCGTGAGAACAAAGGTACATCGTCATGATAACGCTTGATGCGGTTTACATTGTCCGGCATTACCGTACCCATGAAGGCACGTGCTTGTTCGAATATGTCGTCGGTGTCGATCAGAATTTCACCGATTTCCGGATTAAAGTAATCGCGGATGGCACGAACTACCAAGCTGCTTTCCAGATAAATCAGGGAAGGCGCTTTTTCGGTTTGGGCCGCACCTTCGATAGCATCCCATAATTGCTTGAGGTAATTCAGATCCCATTGCAATTCTTCAAGGTTGCGACCGATACCGGCAGTGCGGGCGATAATGCTCATGCCCTGTGGGACTTCAAGTTGCGCCAGCACATCGCGCAACTCGTTGCGGTCTTCACCCTCGATACGGCGTGATACGCCACCGCCGTTGGGGTTGTTGGGCATCAGCACGATATAACGACCAGCCAGGCTGATAAAGGTCGTAAGCGCAGCCCCTTTGTTGCCGCGTTCGTCTTTTTCGACCTGAACCAACAGCGATTGCCCTTCTTTTAGCGCTTCCTTGATTGACGGGCGGTTTCCTGCACCTACTTGATAATATTGGGAAGAGACTTCTTTAAAGGGTAGAAAACCGTGACGTGTGCCGCCGTACTCGACGAAACAGGCTTCGAGACTAGGCTCGATGCGGGTGATAATTGCTTTGTAGATGTTGCTCTTGCGTTGTTCTTTACCGGCTGTCTCAATGTCCAGATCAATTAGTTTTTGACCATCAACAATGGCGACGCGAAGTTCTTCCGGTTGCGTCGCATTAAATAACATGCGTTTCATTTTTTTCTCTCCCGCGCTCTAACACGGGCAGAACAAAGCTACGCGCTAATTAGCACGAAAGAATGAGGGTATTGCAAACTTGTTGTAAGTTGTTATAACGACGATATTTCAAGTTTTTATTCTCGTTTTAGCTTGTCTGTTTTAATTATTCGAGTGTTGCCAAAATAGTTGGCAGCACACTAAAAATCTATCTGCTGATGCTTTGAGCGCGCAAATCAATTACCATCACTGCTTGTCTCCGGTGAGTGAGTTAACCGGGCGGGGCTGCTTCGTAGGCGGCTTGATTGCCTGCCACAGGTTGGACGGGGAAAATGAACATCCCGTTTCACGAAGGCGCACACACTAGGTGCTAAGTATATTTCAAAATGAATAGTTTAAGCAAAGAATCTGTCACTTGGCTGGAAATAGATGAAAACAGTACGGGGCAGCGTATTGATAACTTCCTGTTTCGTCACCTTAAAGGTGTGCCAAAAAGCCATGTTTATCGCATCCTGCGGGGTGAGATAAGAGTTAACAAGAAGCGCGTAGATCAGACCTATAGACTACAGTTAGGCGATTTACTGCGCATTCCGCCGATACGCGTCGCTGAAAAACCGGAAAGCGAATTTGTTCCAGCGACTGAATTTCCTATCCTTTTTGAGGACGAAGCCTTACTTGCGATCAATAAACCGGCGGGTACGGCAGTGCATGGCGGCAGCGGGGTAAGCTTCGGCGTGATCGAACAATTACGCAGTGCGCGTCCGCAAGCCAAGTTTTTGGAACTGGTACACCGGCTTGACCGCGAGACTTCCGGTGTGTTGTTGGTCGCAAAGAAACGTTCTGCGCTGACCGGCTTGCACGAGATCATGCGCGAGGGTAACAGCGACAAACGTTATTTCACTTTGGTGCTGGGGCAATGGAAAAATGCCAAGCAGCACGTGAAATTGCCACTGCACAAGTTTGATACCCCGCAAGGAGAAAAGCGCGTGATGGTGCGCGAAGACGGCAAGGAATCGCATACCATTTTTACTTTGCAAAAAAGCTGGACGGAATTTACCTTGCTGGAAGCTCAACTAAAAACAGGACGTACTCACCAGATACGCGTGCATCTATCGCATCTGGGGTTCCCTATTGCTGGCGACGATAAATACGGTGACTTCGCACAAAATAAAGAACTGGCAAAGCGCGGATTGAAGCGCATGTTTTTGCATGCACACTGCATCGCGTTTAACCATCCTCTGACCGGCGAACTGCTAAGCATCAGTGCTCCGTTACCGCCTGAATTGCAAAAGTTTTTGGATAAACTAGACCCTAAGTGACAGCCTGTTAACCTTGTTCGGGTTGCTACGAATTGGACTAACAAATAGAATGTTAAATAAGCCTGATTCTGCTAATCTTTCTCTGGATGTTGCCGATAACAGGGTTATAGACCACTTGGGTGTGGTCGATAGGAGATGCCATGCGCTATGTGTCCAGTATCCCACCCGTCACCACGAGTCCGCGTGCTAGGCAAGTGAGTGCTTTGTCTGCCGTTCAGGCGGTGAAGCCGGTTCACGCACCCTTGCAGACTGTACCCTACGTTGCTCTCAATACAGAACATCAAGCATCCATTCCTGTTGTTGAACAGCAACAGCATCGTGATATTCCGGTTATAGATCGTCGAAATTATTGCCGTCGTGTTAATCACCTTGCCGTTTTGGTAGAACTCCGTTCCGGGATTGATCGTCGTCGCCGCAATTTACGCGAAGGCGATGTTGCCGAACACATTGACGAAGTTGTTTGAATCTCTCCGGGTTCAATTCCCCGCCCCTTGGGGCGATGGCAGGCGACAGCCTGCGGGTTTGACTGGGGGGCGATACCCCGGAGCTTGCTGTGGGGTTCTTCATTTGCGGACAAGGGTACCTGTCAAATTATGTTAACTATATCAGGGCAATTAACAACAAATTATTTATCGGAAAGAGTGTAAGTTGTCTTTCCATTGTTGTTATTTGGGTAACGCTTTGCCTAGTTGGACACAAGTAATTCAACAATTCCATTAAATCCTTTGCTTGTTGCTATTTGTAAAGCTGACAAACCGTCACTATTTGTCAATTCCAATTTTGCACCAGCCCCTACCAGAATTGAGCAAACAGCTAAATGTCCTCGCGTACATGCCTGCATTAAAGGCGTCCATTTATATTTGCTTTGAGAATCTATATCAACTTCTTTGGATAAAAGCAATTTCACGATATTAGACATGCCTTGGTATGCAGCCCAATGCAGAGGAGTAAAGCCATTGACATCGCGCGCAGTTAAGCGAGCACCATGATTTATCAAAAGTTGCGTTAATTTTTCTTTTCCATTGGCGGCTGCAATCATCAACGGAGTCCAACCTCTTTCATCTTTTACCTCAAGATTAATGCCGCTGGACAGAAACACATGAACGGCTTCGCTGTTGTCATTTTCTACCGCTTTCAAAAATCCCTCCGGCGTAAATGAATAGCCTAATCGTTCAGTTTCAAGACGCTTCAATTCGGGAACATTATTCCATACATCCAATTTGTTTCTCCTGGCCTCTAGAGAACCAAAATATTTGCTGAGAATTACAATTTCATTTGCAGCTTCAGGTGGAAAACCTTGGCGTACTGCTCCGCTCTTATCCACCATAAGATCTAGCAAGTAAGCCTCAATAAATTTTGTTTCACATAATTCCAAAATTTTATTGAATACACGGGGAAATCTTTCCTCTATGACATGAGGATAAAATTCAATTGTGCCTTCTAGTACTTTCAAAAGTCGTTCGTTCATTGTTAAGTCTATAAAAGTTTATGTGATGTATTTGTAACAATGTAATACTTCAACTTGTGATGGAACATGTAAACAAAGATACGATTCCACATTGGTACGGACGCCCTGAAATAAAAGGAGCTAACGCTTGCTTTTTCTGGCTAAAAATACTGTTACTTCTTCTCTATCATGGTAAAGCTGTTTGGCCTCAAGTTGATAACGAATACCTTTTGCATTAAGCGCAGTACGGATACGCTCAAGTGCATCATGCAATGCGACGACACGTTTTTTCATCGGTAATTTTAGGTTGAAGATGGCTCGTTGCGTGAATCCGCCAACAAACCATTCCGTCATTAAGTCGGCTACCCGTTGTGGTTGCTCAACCATATCGCAGACAAGCCAGTCCACGGGACGTTGCGGCCTAAAACGGAAGCCGTCTTGTCGCAGATGTTTGATGGATGGGTGTGCTGCCGCAGCACCTTTGAGCGGCCCGTTATCGACTGCTGTTACTTTAAAACCGCGTTGTGCCAACTGCCATGTCCAGCCACCGGGCGCCGCCCCCAAGTCTACCGCTGTCATGCCGGGCTTTAGCCATTGTGCTTGTTCCTCTTTATCGAGAAAGACTTCTAAAGCTTCAGCCAGCTTGAGATAAGAACGGCTCGGCGCATCATGCGCCATACTGACACGATGTATACCATTTAACGACGAAGAGCTGTTGTCGGGATCACTGGTGGCAATCAGGGCATGAAGATTGTCGCGGAAAAAAATATGTAATCGGGGCAGAGTAGGATCATCAGTCAAGCGTGATGTTATTTGCAGTTCCTCTGCCAGTAATGGGTGAAAACGTTTGGTGAAACCGGAGAGTGTTTTTCCTTCGTTCGTATCGGGTACCTCCAGAAACAAGGCTCCGAATTGTTCTGGCGTATTTGGAACCGCCGCCAGCAGGGGTGTAAGGCGATCACGTTCAGGTAATTCAGCCACTTCAGCATGTAGCCGAAGTAATTGGCGGGCGAAAGTAAGTTGTCTGAAATTAAGGCGCGGCTTGCCTTGCAGGGTAACATATCCGGTGTTTTCGACAGCTTGGACAGGCTTTGCCTGTGTTTCTTCAACGCAGTCGCGTTCAAAGCCCGGGCGGCAGTAAATCAGCCAGTGTTGTGGAAGTGTCGAATGCATGGCGCAACATGCTAGACGTTGGCGTGCTATTTAGCAATGCAAGTTTAATATGCACCTTATTCTGATCCATGTTTGGTTTCTACCAGAATGCCGAGTTCTTTCAAGAATGGAGTCGGCAAGATACCGCCGGCACAGACAATGATTGCATCGTTCGGTATTTCAACAACTTGACCGTTGTAATCAATCTTGACTTTATCTGGGGTAATTTGTTTTACGGTCGATTTCAGCATGACCTTTAATTTCCCTTGTTTTTCCAACTCGTTTAATTGTTCACGATTCTTTGCTTTGCCGCGCCCGAAAGCATCACTGCGGTAGGAGATCGAAACCGTTGTGCCGGGCTCTCTGGCGATCGTGTTGGCGGCTTCAAGTGCACTATCGCCCCCTCCTACGACTAGAACATGCATATTGCGGTATTGCTCCGGGTCGATCAAACGGTATACGACTTTTGGCAAGTCTTCCCCCGGCGCTCCCAATTTGCGTGGCGTCCCCCGGCGCCCTAGTGCCAGCAAGACTGCTCGTGTTTCATAAGTGTTTTTCGTGGTTTTCACGATGAAGCCCTTGTCGGTCTTGGTGATGGCATCCAAGCGCTCATGGAAATTGATTTTCATACCGGTCTTTTTGATGATGCCATGCCAGAATTCCAGTAGTTCTTCTTTGCTGACTACAGACATTTTGATTTCACCGACGATTGGAAGCTTGATCGGTGCCGTCATGACAATCTTGTTACGGGGATACTGAAATATTGCACCCCCAAGCGCTTCTTCCTGTTCGACAACCGCGTAGCGCATTTTGTTTTCAATCGCGCCCAGACAGGCCCCGAGTCCCGCGGGACCCGAGCCAACGATCACTACGTCATAAGCATTATTGCTACCCTTGAGTTTGCTGATAGATTCCATCGCTTGGGCTCCTTGTGTGGCAGCCTTGCGAATAAGTCCCATCCCTCCCAATTCGCCAGCAATGAATATGCCCGGAATATTTGTTTCGAAGTTCGGGTTGACCTTGGGAATATCCATGCCGCGCTTTGATGTGCCAAAAACAAGCGTGATGGCACCATGAGGACAAGAGGTCATGCAAGCACCATGGCCGATGCATACAGTCGGGTCGATAAATACAGCCTTGCCCTTAATCATGCCGATCGCATCTTCAGGGCAGACAGGAATGCAGCTACCGGCCCCCATGCATTTATTCGGGTCGATTAGCGGGTGCAGAGTTGCCGGCTCGGTCAGTCCGGCCTCAATGTTTTCCTTGAGCTGCGTTAAAGCGACGGTTTCATTTTTCCTTTTGTTATACATATAAAAAAAGAATACGAAAGCCAGTGGGATGCCGTAGATTTCAAGACCGTAAGTTTCCATGTCGAATAAACCAGTGTATTGTTAAAATGACGCTCTACAAGAATTTTATTTAATTCTCATACCGCAGTGAGAACCGGATTTACAATTATTAAAAGAAATTAAAACTGTAGTTGAAAATATTGAATATGAATTTGTAACCTCTATTTAAGGCATTTTATGCTTGCTATGCTAGGCTGGCAATATGGCAGCAATATAAAATTGAATTAATTATACATTTGGTGAAAATATGAGTTTATTAACCCAAACAGGTGTCACGCTTGATCGACGCAAGCCTGTAACGGGGCCTGCCCCAAAAGATCGCGTGTGGGTGGTCTTCTTGCTAGCCATTGTTGCGATATTGATCATAGGGTATTTCATTGTTTCATCAAGGAAATATTATGATCCGGGAGACCGTGTTGGCTATAACCTCGGATTGCTGGGGGGGGTGATGTTGCTAACCCTGTTGCTTTATCCTTTGCGCAAACGCATTTATTCGTTTCGTACGCTAGGGCTATTACCCGGGTGGTTTAAATGGCACATGGTGCTGGGAATTCTGGCTCCCGTGTTAATTCTATTTCATGCTACTTTTCATATCGAATCGGTAAATGCAGGCGTGGCGCTGGTTTGTATGTTGCTGGTTTCCGGTAGCGGTACATTTGGACGATTTTTCTACACAAAAATTCACCATGGTCTTTATGGGCGCCAAGCCACAGTAAATGAGATGAGGGCGCAACTCGATAATTCAGGCGATGTCAAATCAACTTTCAATTTTGCTCCCGAGATCGAGAGAAAATTGGAAGAGTTTCGCGTACGGGCCGAGTTAAATGCAGAAGCGGGCGAGTTGGGGCTGTTTAAATTTATCCTGATTGGAATTGAAACGGAGAGATTATCCAGAACGATTGGTAAAGAGTTGCATACCATTATGCGTACACAAATGCGTGAAAAAAACCTTTCGGGGTATGAAATTGAAAATATAGAAAAAAAGTTTGCCGACTATGCAAGTTTGATTTCCTCATATTTGGGGGCGATGCGTGATGCGTCCCAATTTTATACTTATGAGCGCCTATTTTCGTACTGGCATATTTTTCATATTCCGTTAGTGTATATGATGGTATTTAGCGGTTTTTATCATGTTTATGCTGTACACGCATACTGATTTAGTTGATTAGTATCCATATTGAATGCTAATAAATACTTAATTCCAGCCATGAGGCTCCGCGCAAAAATTTATTTTTTGCTTGTGACAATATTTTTTGTCCTAGGGGGGCTTGAATTCGCTATCGCCTTTCAAAATTTTGAGAAAATAAAATTAGATAAACAGTCCCTGTTTCAATGGGCTGCGAGGTGGATCGAGAGTGAGCAGCATCGCAATATTTCACAGGCTCGCCAAGTATATTTTCTGATACAAAACAAAATTTCATCTGGCTTAAATGACGAAGTCTGTCGTAAAGGTATAGTAAGCGAACTCGGGCTTGAAAATGAATTCGGGCAATTCGCAGTTGCCAACCCGGATGGTAAAGTTATTTGTAATTCCATACCATGGTTGAAGATAGACAATATAGCAAGTCAGGGCTATTTCAAAGAAGCAACAAGACTGTTTGATTCGGGTTATATCGAAGCAGCCGACAATATGAATCCCAACCTTTATGCCGCAGTTATGGCTCGAGCATTGCGGGATAAAAATGGCAAGGTGCTCAAAGTGATCCTTGTGGCGATGGACTTCTCGTGGGTTAAGGACGAAGTTGAGATTGCAAACCTGCCAGCGAGCGGGCATTTATTGATAGTTGATGCTAAAGGTACGCTCATTGCGGGTTCTCGGAATATAGCCAAATGGGTGGATAAAAACCTTGCCGACATGCCTTTCTATAAACAGACGGTGGCGGGTAGCGGCCGGGTTGTCGAAGGGGCAGGATTTTCCGGGGAGGACAGCATGATATCCATTCACCAATTTGCTACGGACTCCGGAAACTTTTCGGTGATCATCGATGCCCCCAAGGAGGCACTCATGGCTTTAGCTTACCGCAACCTTGAAATTACTTCATTGATTACTTTGTCCGTATTTATTCTGTTAATCTTCTTCACTCGCTACTGGACTAACAGATTTTTCCTGCGCAGGCTGAATAACATAGAAAGTGTAACCCAAAGACTTGCTGACAATGACTTAACAGCGAGAATCAATTCAAATGAAAGCGATGAACTTGGTCAATTGGCTCATTCCTTTGATGCAATGGCAGAAGTGCTTGAAAAGAGTATCAACACAAGAAATCAATTGGAGGAATCGGTACGTGAAAACGATCATCTCCGGCATCCGCGTGAACAACAAGAAATCGTACAGACCTCTCTGGATGGCTTTTTGGTTGCGAATGTTGAAAATGGTCAAATACTTGAAGTCAACGATATATATTGCCGCTTAACTGGTTTTTCGAGAGATGAAATTTTAAGCAAGAACATTCATGATCTTGGTGCACAGGAATCGGTTGCAGAAACAAAAGCCAGACTCAAAAGTAATCAAGAAATAGGTTATTACCGTTTTGAAACACGTCATCACCACAAACAGGGGAAGATGATCGATTTTGAGGTAAGCGTCACCTATTCGGAATTCAATAAGGACAAAATTTTTGTATTTCTTCGGGATATTACGGAGCGCAAACAGATCGAAATTGTTCTTGAAAGATCCCGTGCCCGATTAGTTACATTCATTCGACAGGCCCCTGTTAGCATTGCGATGTTCGACCGGGATATGAACTACCTGGCGGTAAGCGGACATTGGATTGCAAAATTCGGGCTGGGTTATGTCGACTTGATTGGTCTCAATCATTATGCGATATTTCCGGTGACAATGACACAATGGGAAACAGCCCACCAGCAGGCTTTGTCCGGTGCTACTTTTGAAAAGAAAGAAGACTTATGTATCGTCGACGGCAGTAAACTTTGGCTACGCTGGACCGCGCTTCCCTGGTTTGATAGTGATGAAATAATTGGCGGAACTATCTTTTTCGTTGAGGATATTACCAATACCAAAAAGCTGGAAACTGAAATTAAAGAGCGCCGGATGGAAATGGAACAGTTGCAACAAATGCATGTTGCCGCGCAAACTGCTTCTGCTTTTGCTCATGAAATGAATCAGCCGTTACTTGCTATTGCTTCATTTAGTCGGGCGGCGCTCAGGATGATGAAGATCGAGAATCCGGACTACGCTGAAATCGCAGAGGCGATTGAGGGATGTGAACAGCAAGCCTTGAGGGCAGGGCAGTCGATACGAGATATTATTAATTTTCTTAACAGCAAAAAATTGCCGACAGAGGTTTTTGACCTTAATCAGGAAATTATCAATGTCATCAGTACGATAAAGTTTGAAAATAATTTGGTGTTTAATACTATTCTTGATTTGGAAACTGGTCTTCCACAGATCAGAGCTAATCGAATTCACGTACAAAAAGTATTGCTGAATTTGTTGAACAATGGTATCGAAGCGATGCAGGCGGTCAGTGTACCTTTGCCTTCACTTGAACTACTCATTGTTACTGTGAATAGAGGAGGTTTTGCGCAGATGACAATACAGGACAATGGACCAGGCATAAAAAAAGAAAATATAAATCGGCTGTTTGAGCCATTTTTCACCACCAAGAGCGATGGCATTGGAATGGGACTTGCCATTAGTCGCTCACTAATAGAAGAGAATGGCGGCCAATTATGGTTTGATCATCAAGAAGGACGTGGAGCCACTTTCCATCTTACTTTGCCTGTTGCGATATGATTAAGATAAACAATGTATTCGTGGTCGACGACGATGAAGCAGTTAGAAAATCACTGCGCATGTTGCTAAAGACCGAGGGATATACCGTGACCACCTTTCCCAGTGCAGAGGAATTTCTGACTATTTGTAATCATGACATGGTCGGATGCATTATTCTGGATGTAAACATGCCCGATATGGATGGCCCCGCGTTGCAGGAAGAACTCAATCGTCGCGGATTACTTCTGCCAATTGTTTTTCTGACTGGTCAGGGTTCTATACCGCTCACGGTTCGGGCACTCAAGGCTGGTGCGATGGATTTTTTAACCAAACCGGTTGATGGTACAGCGTTGCTGGTGAGTGTAAAACAAGCACTGGACAAGTGTTCTGAGCTGCATATGCAGGCGGCAGATTCGCAATCAAAAGCCATCCGTTTGGCGACACTTACAGACCGGGAAAGAGAGATATTGTTGTTGATTGTTGCAGGTCACTCCAACAAAGAAATAGCCGAGCGTCTGGGTATAAGCTTTCGGACGGTGGAGAATCATCGCGCTCACATCATGGAAAAAACCGGTGCCTCAAATTTGTTGGAACTATTAAACCTGGCAAGCGCATAATTTATTTCCGTATATCTTTCGCGTCTCTATGTAATTCAAATAATTTCCATCATTCTGAGTATTAATACTCAGGTGGAGATAGGGATTTGACCGGATTTACGCTCAAGGATTGACTGGATACTATTTAACTGTAAGCTAGTTGGGGATTTTCCAAAACTTGAAAATAATAATATTATTGGCAATTTGGTAGGTTTGCTTTTTTAAACATATCAATGCATCTATACTTATATCCGTGAATGAATATTTAGATTAATTAATGCCGAACTTTCTGAGAGCTTTTTTGTTTTTTTGCTTGGTTATGCCTGTCTCCCAGTCGGTATTTGCCAGCCTGGTGTCACCAGGCGACGTGGTTAAAGCGCATGCCAAGGAAGAGGAAAACTGCGACAAGTGCCACAAGAAATTCAATAAAGCCGCACAGTCGGGCTTGTGTAAAGAGTGTCACAAGGATGTCGCCAAAGACATAAACGAAAAACGCGGTTTTCATGGACGAATTCAAGAGCAAAAAGAATGCAAGGAATGTCACACTGATCATAAAGGGCGTGATGCCAAGATCGTTATTTTTGAATCGACCAAATTTGATCACACTCAGACCGATTTCCAGTTAAAAGGCGGCCATCTTAATCAAAAAGTTAAATGTAAGGATTGCCACGCCGAAGGCAAGAAATACAGCGAAGCTCCTTCAGCCTGCAATAGCTGTCACAAGAAAGATGACAAACATAAGGGGGCACTCGGGCCCGATTGCGCGAAATGCCATAGTGAGAAAGATTGGAAAGCAATTTTCTTCGATCATAGCAAAACTCACTTTCAATTATTGGGTAAGCACATTGAAATCAAGTGTGAAAAATGTCACTTCAATGACAAGTTTAAAGATACGCCTAAAACATGTGTAGGCTGCCACAAGAAAGATGATGACAAGGCCCATCGTGGAAAACTGGGCACAGACTGCGCGAAGTGCCACAATGAGAAAGATTGGAAAACGACCAAATTTGACCATGACAAAACCAAATTTCCATTGTTGGGCAAACATGATGAAGTAAAGTGTGATGCTTGCCACATAGAGAAAAAATATAAAGGCACTCCTACACTTTGCAATTCATGTCATAAGAAAGACGATGACAAAGTTCACAAGGGAAAATTCGGTACAAAATGCGAAACTTGCCACGTTGAACGAAATTGGAAAGAGATCGTTTTCGACCATGACAAAAAAACAAAATATCCTCTGCTTGGCAAGCATAAAGTAGCCAAGTGTGTGAGTTGCCACAAGGGTGACTTGTACAAGGACAAGTTGCCACTGACCTGCGTAGCCTGCCACAAAGCCGCGGACGACAAAGTTCACAAGGGCAATTTCGGACCGAAATGCGAAAGTTGCCATGTTGAGCGTGATTGGAAGGAAATCCTGTTTGATCACAGCAAACAAACCAAGTACCCCTTGCTGGGTAAACACACATCGATCAAGTGTGTGAGTTGCCACAAAGGGGATTTGTATAAAGACAAACTTGAATCGACTTGCGTCTCATGCCACAAAAAAGAAGATGACAAAGCGCACAAAGGTAACTTTGGACCGAAATGCGAAAGTTGCCATGTTGAGCGTGATTGGAAAGAAGTCGCGTTCGATCATGACAAGAAAACAAAATTCCCTCTACTGGGCAAACATCGGCCACCCTTGAAGTGCTCGAGTTGTCACAAAGGCGATCTGTATAAAGACAAGTTGGAAACGACCTGTATTTCGTGTCATGAAAAAGATGACAAGCACAAAGGCCAAGAGGGCAAGAAATGCGAAAGTTGCCATAATGAGCAGGATTGGAAGACGACCACGTTCAAGCACAACACCATGTCCAAGTTCTTGTTGCTGGGGAACCACGCTTTGGTTGAATGCAAGAAATGCCATGCGGCGGTGACCTTTAAGGATGCCAGATCGGATTGTTTCTCGTGCCACGAGAAAGATGATGCGATAGTCCATAAGCGCCGTTTGGGTACCGAGTGCCAAGAGTGCCACAACGTGCGCAGTTGGAAATCATGGGACTTTGATCACAACAAGACCGGCTTTAAGCTGGACGGACCGCATAAAGATATTTCTGATTGCTACAAGTGCCATAATCGTCCGATGACAGGCAAGGTCAAAACAAATACTTCTTGCGGAAATTGTCATGATAGAGATGACGTTCATAATGGGGAGTTCGGCCCGCAATGCGATCGTTGCCATGATGGAAACAAGTGGCGCGATTTGAGATCGGGTATGGGTAAGAGAGAATAAATCGAGAGTACCAGCCGGTTAGAATTTTAAGTTGAGTTGTCGGTATTATTTTGAGGAGATGGACATGAAATACATCGCATTGGACATAACAGGTTCAAAGCTCAAGTTGCTCATATCAATGTTGGTGATGCTGACGTTGGTGATGTTTTCATTCCACTCAACAGCAGCACAAACGGATGCGGCCGATACCGGAGACAAAACTTCAGCACAGCGCTTTGACCATACAGCGACAGGATATACATTGACCGGGTCGCATTCTACTATTGCTGATTGTGGCAGTTGTCATGTGGGCGGTGTTTTCAAAGGTACTCCGCATAATTGCATCGGCTGCCATACCAAAGGCCAGCGAGTCGTTGCGTTAACCATGTCTTCCAATCATTTGGCTACCACTCAGCCTTGCGATATCTGCCATACCAGCACCGTTACATTTTTAGGTGCGCGCTATAACCACGGTATGGCTATTCCTGGGCAATGCGGAAGTTGCCACAATGGCTCTATCGCACCGGGAAGACCCGCCAGCCATGCTATTAATCAATTTAAAGCGACCTATTCTTGTGATAATTGCCATCGACCTACCATTTGGTTGCCATCATTCTGGAACCACACCGGTGTAACAGCAAACTGTGTGAGTTGCCACGGAAATGCAGCAATGGTGGGCGATATAAATACGAGACATGCAGTTGGTGGAACTTCTCCAGAGGGCTATGCACACAATCCAGCGAACAATAGCATCGGTTGTGAATCATGCCACCATACGTTTACAAATTGGTATGGGGCAGCGTTCGACCACGTAGGGGCAACTGGAACTTGTTTTGCTTGCCATAACGGTGTCCGTGCAACTCCGGCTACCCAAGTTGCCGGAACCACATCAGAAGCCTTTGCACATAATTCTTCAAATGGTGGTACTGGCGCAATTGATTGCGGTTCATGCCACTCAGGCTACTCAAGTTGGTTAGGCGCACTTTATAACCACGCAGGAGCGGCAGGTACATGTTTGAGTTGTCACAATAGTACTAGAGCAACAGGAACCGCACAATTTTCAGGTCATGTATCAATTGGCACGAGTGATTGCAGTACTTGCCACACAGGGACAACGACGTGGTTGGGGGCATCAGGTGGTATGCCAAGTAACCATATGCTATTTACTTCGGGCACTGCGTGCGCTATTTGCCATTCAACTACAGTTGCTACGGGCGCTGCTTTGCATAGCTACTTATCTTCAAGCTGCAAAACATGCCACGATAGTAGCTCCCCGGTATATGCATGGACCAACAACCCACCCCAAAGAGTATCTTTGGGTAGCCACCATGGTTCAAGCGCTACTCAGGACTGTACTTCCTGCCATTCGACTTCTTACACACAATGGAATCATCCCTAGAAAAATAAGTTTACTGCGCAGGGTATATTTTTGCGTAATAAATAATTTATCTACAAAATTAATATGGTTTTGATGTGGTTTAAAAACTGATTGGATCAGATATGTATACGCAACCATTAATTAAACATTTATTCTTAATCTGTTTTCTAGTATGTATTTCTTTTGAGGGCTCTGCTCTGGCAGCCCCGCTAGAAGATCTCAGTTTGCAACAGAAGGGTGATGATGTACAAGCAACCATCACACTCACCACACCGGTGCATTTTCTGCGTTTTGTGCCGAATATAAAGTCTCGGGTAATTGAAATCTATTATGAGCGCGTGCCGAGCTCTGATCCTGCTGAAACATGGGTTGATCAGGAAGTGCGAAATTCTCCCGCAACATCGTTAACCCCCGCTTTTACAGTGACCACGCGTGATCAGGCGACACAACCAAAATTGGTGGTCGAGTTCGCGAAAGAAGTGAGATTTTCTGTTAACGCGGGTGGTGATAGTCGCAGTTTTGTAATAACCCTCAAGCCTGAGAAAACGGTGTTGCCTGCGGTGAACGATATGCGTTTGCCGCTATTGCCCAAAGTGACTCCTCCCCCGACCATACAACCCCCTCCGGCGGCTGGCAGCGCAGAAGCAATTCAAGCCGATACAAATCAGCAGGCATACAAACTGATGCAGGCCGGACATGATGCACTCGCAGATAAAAACAATCCGGCTGCAACGGAAGCTTTTAACAATTTGTTGTTGTTGCCACCAAACTTGTATTCGCAAGAGGCGCAGGAATGGGTGGGGGTGGCGCGTGAGCGGGGCGGACAGAATGCAAAGGCCAAAGCGGAGTATGAGTTGTACTTAAAACTGTATACATCCGGTGAAGGATTTGAACGCGTGCAACAGCGGTTGGCCAGGTTGGGATCAACTGATGTGACAAATAAAACGGAAGCAACAGCACGGAAAATTGAGCCTCGCACTTTCGTTCAGGGAGGCATTTCCTCCCGCTATTACTATGGGCAAAGTAATTTTAATACATCTTATCCCTATAACAATACGATCCAGACTGATACTTACTCGATGAAAGATCAGTCGTCTTTAATTACCAATGTTGATGCGATCGGGAGATATGTCAGCGATCAATATGACAATCGTTTGGTTTATCGTGATGCCGAGACACAAAACTATTTGCCTGGGCAGTCCAATACCAACTATGTCTATGCTGCTTATCTGGAACTAAAAAATAAACAATCAGACTACTCGGCTCGTTTGGGACGCCAGACGACTGGTGGTGGAGGTGTGATGGGGCGTTTTGATGGCATCTATGCAGGATATGGTTCGCAGCAGGATTTACGGGTGAATGGTGTTGCAGGACAATTGGTGGACTTTACGACAAACATTCAGCCGATTTTTTACGGTACCAGCGTCGATAGAGGCCCAGTCTCTGCTTATTTTATTGATCAAACCATTCAGGGCGTTACCGACCGTCGTGCGGTGGGTGCTGAGTACAAATATTTCGAAGGTAAAAAATCTGCTTACGCCCTGGTAGATTACGATATCTATTTTAATAAACCGAACACGATGATGCTAACAAGTTCTTATGGGCTTGAAACGGGAACCACCCTTAATTTTATCGTGGACTACCGAAGAAATTTGAGTACTCGAAATGCGTTGAATGGATCATTGACAACGTCAGTGCTGGATTTGCTGACAGTTATGGATGAAGCCCAATTGAAGCAATTGGCTTTAGATCGCTCTGTTTCTTCAACCTATGCACAATTGGGGGCGACACAAAGATTGAACGCTACCTGGCAAGTGGGAGGTGATGTTAGACTTGCCAAGACATCGGGCATGCCGGTAAGCGGAAGCTTGAACACGAATGGCATTCCTCTGACGATCGTTGGTTATGTGACTTCGACTCCTGAAACAGGGTTGGAAAAGACGCTATCTGCTCAATTGATTGGTACTAACTTGTTTACCAATTCTGATTTGTCGACATTAGGCGCGAGCATTGTAAGCAGCGACTATGTAAAAAACGGGGAAACGATCTTTCTCAGCAACCGGATCGTATTAAACCCCCAATTCTCGCTGGATTCATCCTGGAATTACTACCAGCAAGCCGATAATTATGGTGGTAACCTGTCTCGTCATATGCCGACGGTGCATGGCGCTTATCAAATGCGGCAAAATTTTAGTTTGGATGCAGACTTGGGTTTTGAATTAAGTACGACAACCGGACCTAACCAGACGTCAACGAACAAACGCCTATTCACTTCTTTTGGCTTCCGCTGGAATTTCTGATTTGATTTTTTCGACTGCCGCCGGTTAAGTTCTGCCTGAATTTTCAATCTGTTATACACCCATTATTTTGGGCGTGGATGTCTTATAATTATCCAGGAAAGATTTTCCAATAACATCGCGGAATAATAATGACTAAACGCTACGACTTAATCGTCTTCGACTGGGACGGCACAGTGATGGATTCGACTGCCATCATTGCCAAATCCATTCAGGCCGCATGTGCCGATTTGAACTTGCCGATACCCAGCGATGAAGCCGCCAGCTATGTGATAGGCATGGGTTTGATCGAAGCTTTGCAGCATGCCGTGCCTGAAGCGCCCGACTCCGCGTATGAGCCGCTAGCCGCCCGCTACCGCTACCATTATCTTTCCCGGGATGGATTGATTCCACTGTTCGCAGGGGCGCGTGAAACGATTGCGGAATTGCATGAGCAAGGCTATTGGCTGGCCGTGGCGACGGGCAAAAACAGGAATGGATTGAACCGGGTATTGGCATCGACCGAGATGGGACAATATTTTCATGCAACACGCACGGCCGACCAGACTTTTTCCAAGCCGCATCCGGGAATGTTGCTGGAAATAATGGATGAACTGGGCTTGTCCGCAGATCGCGTATTGATGGTGGGCGATACTACGCACGATTTGCAAATGGCGATTAATGCCGGAGTGGATGCGGTGGGTATGACGCACGGCGCCCATCCCGCACAGCAACTGCGTGAACTGAATCCGGTGGCGCTGGTTGGGGATTTTTCAGAATTGCGCGCTTGGTTTAAAGCGTATGCCTGATATACTGGGCAAATTACTTTAGGAATGAATACAAATATGTCAGAGCAAAATAACTGGGAACGCAGCGTGTTGGAAAAACTGGCGTTGTCGGCAATTCAAGAACAGCGTCGTGCGCGGCACTGGGGAATATTTTTTAAGGTACTTACTTTCGGTTATCTGTTCATCGTATTGTTCCTGTTTCTGGGCTGGTTCAATAAGGCTGATGGCGGGCTGGCGGGTGGGAAACATACCGCATTGATTGACTTGCGCGGCGTCATCTCTGCGGATAGCGCAGCTAATGCCGACAACCTGATTGATAGCTTGCAGGAAGCCTTTAAAGATAAAAATACACAGGGTGTCATCTTGCGCATCAACAGCCCCGGTGGCAGCCCGGTACAGGCTGGTTATGTCAATGACGAGATTCGTCGCCTGCGCGCATTGCATCCCAATATTCCGTTGTATGTAGTGGTTGAAGATATGTGCGCCTCCGGCGGCTATTACATTGCGGCTGCCGCAGACAAGATATACGTCAATAAGGCCAGTATTGTCGGCTCTATCGGCGTGCTGATGGACGGTTTCGGTTTTACCGGTACGATGGAAAAGTTGGGGGTGGAACGCCGCCTGATGACAGCAGGAGAGAACAAAGGATTTATGGATCCATTTTCACCGCGCAATCCCAAGCATGAAGAATTTACGCGCAAAATGTTGGCCGAGATTCACCAGCAGTTTATTGATGTCGTGAGACAAGGACGCGGCAAGCGTCTGAAAGAAACGCCTGAAATTTTCAGCGGATTATTTTGGACGGGTGACCAGAGCATCAAGATGGGCTTGGCGGACGAGATCGGTACGGTCGATTCCGTGGCGCGTGACGTGATTAAAGCCGAAGACATTGTTGATTACACCACGCATGAAGGAATAGCCGATCGCTTGGCTAAAAAATTCGGCGCGGGAGTGGCAAGTGCTTTCCCCGGATTTGGGGCGCAGATAAATGGAATTTCTTTGCGATAAATTCAGCTCCGGTTTGAATTACAGCATCGGCATTAACACCCGCGCAACATTTCGCAATATCTGCGTTTGGGCTTGTGCGTCAGGGTGTAAATTGTCGGCTTGAAACTGCTCCGGCGGAATACCTGCCAGCATAAAGGGAACCAAAGCCACTTTGTAGCGCTTGGATAGCAGGGGGTAAAGTGTGCGAAATTGTTTTGCGTAATCCAAACCGTAGTTGGGTGGAATCTGGATGCCAAGCAACAGAACTTTAGCATTGGCTTTGCGCGATTGTTCAATGATTGCACTGAGGTTTTTCTCCGTGTCACTGATACTGGAACCGCGCAGCCCGTCGTTTGCTCCAAGTTCTACGATGACGATTTTTGGATGATGTTCCTGCAATGCTTTGCCAATACGCCTGAGTCCTCCTGAAGAAGTTTCACCGCTGATACTGGCGTTGACCACCTCAAATTGCGGATGATTTAGCTTTAATTCGTTTTGCAACAAGTTTGCCCATGAAGCATCATGTGCCACTCCATAGCCTGCCGATAAACTATCGCCGAAGATTAAAATGTGTTCTGCCGCTTGTGCAGTACCGAGAACAGCGAGTGAAATGAATAGCGTAATGACAGTTAGCAAGAGTCTCATAGTTCGGATTGTGCAGCCAGTTTTAAATCGAGGCAATAGACAAAATCAAATGCGAGTATTGGTGTTGCGAAAATTAAAGGCAAAATTAGAGTGGTATAGGATAAAATATTTCCCCCAATATGTATTGCTGTCATATCCAGATAAGGGAAATTTGTGAAAAATGAATCAACTGCTGAGCGAAGTATTGTAGCCAAAGCAAAAATGGGCGACCCGATACTCGCTACTGTCGTGAGTGTCATCATCCGTGATTTTATCCTGCTGACTGAAAGGTTGCCCCCGACTAAATTAGCCAGCTTGATGAGTGATTATTATGCCAGAGTTTGCACTCAGGTTACCCAACAGCAAGGTATCTTAACTTCGATCAGCAATTTCAGTATGGTGGTGACATTCTCGGAGGTGGAGAATGGCGAAGTTGCAGCGCGTCGGGCGCTGCGTTGTGCATTAGCGATTGCAATGATTGCTCATCAAACCCGTTATTCAATCAGGCAGGCTTTTCCGGATCAGGGTTTGGATAAATTTGGAGTGGGTATCGGGATTCATAGTGGAGAATTGATCTTTGCCGAATTTGGCTTGCCTCCTTATGTTCAACAAGTCGCCAGTGGTCACGCGGTTTCCGTTGCTTCACTTCTGGCGGCCAAATCAAAAGAATTGGACTGGAGCGTGGCGTGTAGCGATCAGACACTGGAATTCGCCGGTCAAGGTGTAAAAACCAATCAACGTACTTTGATTGGTGCCGAGTGGCTGAAACAACCCGTGACTGTATCTGAAGTAATTGTTGTAAAAGACGAAAAAGAGAATTCACGGGGCGTAAAAAATATAAACCAGGACTCCACGCTGGTTCTAAAACGCGGTAGCCGAACAGGAAGTCACGCGGCGTTTGATCAGCAAGCCTATACCGAGACGGCAATAAATCAATCCGCACAATTCCCGGCAATTTCCGGCTATCGTTTTTTACAACCGATAGGTCAGGGTGGTATGTCGAGTGTCTTTTTGGTCGAGAGGCAACTGGACGCAGCAAAAATGGCGTTGAAATTTGCCGATGGCAGTGTTTCAGAAGACAGTGACATGCTTTATAACTTTGTAGAAGAATATGGTTTGCTGGAACAGATAAATCATCCCCATGTCATGAAAATTTATGATCAAGGCGTTACTGACGATGCCTTATTCATTTTGATGGAATATTTGCCCGGCGGAACTCTTAAACAACGCATTGGTACCAAGGGCATGACTTCCGCACAAGCCTGGAAAGTGCTGCACGAGATGGCTCAGGCGCTTGTTGAGATACACCGGGTCGGCATTATTCATCGTGATATAAAACCCGAAAATATTTTGTTGCGTAACGATGGCACGACTGTATTGGGCGATTTCGGCGTCGCGCGGCGGATCATCAAAGCCCGCAATAAGGAATTGATGGATTGCGTTTCGGGCACACCGTATTTCATGAGTCCTGAACAAATCCGCGGAGATAATGAGGACGAGCACACCGATATTTATAGTATGGGGGCCGTTTTTTTCAACATGCTCACAGGGGAGAAACCCTATGTGGGCAAAACACTGGAGGAAGTTTTGCAGCAACATCAACAAGCTCCCGTACCGAAATTACCGCAGCAACACAATCATTTGCAAGCGATTTTGGAGCGGATGATGGCGAAGGAGAAAAATGAGCGATACTTGGCTATTGATTTGTTGAACAGTATTGATGAGTTGCAAAGCAGGCTGTAAAAAAATTACCGGAGTCGCTTCATATGGTTTCAATTGTTCAGGCAATATCACTCACCAAGCAGGTACTAAGCGGAGATCTTCCGTTGGTTATTCTGCACGATGTATCTTTCGAGGTTAAAACTGGTGAAAGCCTTGCTATTGTAGGTGCGTCGGGTTCAGGCAAATCCACACTGCTTGGCTTGTTGGCCGGACTCGACGTGCCAAGCAGCGGCAACGTACTGTTGAACGGCACAAGTTTATTCGACTTGGATGAAGATGGACGGGCGCGGTTGCGTGGTGAACTGGCGGGCTTCGTGTTCCAGTCATTTCAATTGCTACCGGCATTGAATGCACTTGAAAACGTTATGTTACCGTTGGAATTGCGAGGCGATGCCGATGCACGCCAACGTGCTGCAGAAGCGTTGCAACTTGTGGGGCTGAGCCCGCGCGCCCACCACCTGCCCAAGCACCTTTCCGGCGGTGAACAACAGCGCGTGGCACTCGCCCGTGCCTTCGTCACCCGCCCCAAGGTCCTCTTTGCAGACGAACCCACCGGCAATCTTGATGCTGCAACCGGCAGCCAAGTGATCGAATTAATGTTGGAACTTAACCGATCACAGGGTACGACGTTGATATTGGTGACGCACGACGAAGCGCTTGCTCGCAGATGTGCCAAACAGTTAAGACTGTCGGCAGGGCAGGTAGTTGAGAAGATCTGATCAAGATGCAGTTGAGTCCATCCTGTGCAAGAACAAAGCCACATCAACTGTTGCAAGACTATCCGGCATGACGGTGCGTTTTGGTGCTGAGTCGTATTGTTGCTGGCTCAACGTGATTAACGAATGATTCCAGCTTTCATATAATGTATCCTTTGCAGCCTTGCCGAATTCGATTTCTGCTGGACTGCTTTCAATTTCGTAGTTGCTCATGTTCATTATGATAGTCATGATACATCTCCTTAGTTTTTCGTCAGGTTGCAGCTACTGAAAGTGGGGGCGGAGTGTCGCCCTTGATTTATTATCAGCATATTACATGCCAGAATAAATTATTTGTGTTAATACTATGTTTGTATTTGAATATTTTTTATTTTTGATGAGTGCAGAAAGTTGAATTGTGTTGAGGCGCACAAAATAATGTCACTATTTGGGGCGTGATTCACAAAAGTGGCAAGCTATCGGCACCCTCATGGTTGATTGAGTATTATTTTTATATCCGGGGGAAAATGAATATTTTTAAACTGTCTCTCAATCTTTTGCGTCGCGACTGGCGCGCGGGAGAATGGCGTGTGCTATTGCTGGCATTGGTGTTGGCGGTTGGCAGTCTTGCCACTGTCGGACTGTTTGCCGACCGCGTGCGCCAGGCTTTGCAGCAACAAGCGCAAAGCCTGATAGGTGCCGATCTGCGCATTACTTCCACGCGAAAATTTTCTCCCGATTACCGTTCGATGGCTGAAGAGCGCGGTTTGCTCGTTGTTGAGAGTCGCAGTTTTCCTAGCATGGTCTCGTATCGGGAGCAGGTATTGTTGAGCGAGATTCAGGCGGTAGAGAAGGGGTATCCGTTGCGGGGCAAGATAGAGATTGATACTGGATTGGAGACAACCTTATCACCCGAAACAAAGTCAGCGCCGACCAGAGAAGGCGAAATTCCCGCGCACGGAACGGTGTGGGTAGACGAACGTTTGTTGCGCCGTTTTAATTTGAGCGTTGGGGAAGAAGTTGCTATCGGTGCGCAGCACTTTATTGTGGCAGCGCGCATTGTTAAAGACATCGACCAGTCTATCGGCTTTGCCCGTTTTGCTCCGCGCGTATTAATGAATGCAGCAGATTTGGCAAGTACCGGTCTGCTACAAGAGGGTAGCCGCATATCCTATCGTTTGATGGTCGCGGGTGATACGGCGCAAGTTGTTGACCTGAGAAAGTCGCTGCAAGCAAAACTGTCCGGCAACGAAAGAATGGAAGACGTGCGCGATGCGCGTCCGGAAATTCGCACGGCGCTGGAACGTGCAGAACATTTTCTGGGTCTTGCGGCACTGACCGCAGCCATTCTTGCCGGTGCGGCGCTGGCACTGGCAGCACGGCGTTTTGTGTTGCGCCATCTGGATGGCTGCGCGGTGATGCGTTGTCTTGGTGCGCAGCAAGTGCAAGTACTGCACTTATTTCTGTATCAATTCATTCTGCTCGGTGTGGTGGCGGTGCTGCTGGGGGATTTGTTGGGCTATGCAACCCAGGCCGTATTGGTGGAAAGCATTACTTCGATGCGTGAGGCGAATTTGCCGCAGCCCAGTATCGTACCTTTGCTAAAAGCTGCGGTAAGCGGCTTCGCTCTGCTGCTTGGTTTTGCATTCCTGCCTTTACTGCAATTGCGCAAAGTTTCTCCGTTACGTGTTTTACGCCGTGAACTGGGATTGCCGGAAATCAGCGGCTGGCTGATTTATAGTCTGGCGCTGGGTGTTTTGGCGGGTCTATTTTTGTGGCATGCGGGATCGTTTAAATTGGGGTTGTCCGTTTTGGCCGGATTGTTGGCGGGACTGTTCGTCTTCGGCGGCTTGGCATGGTGGCTGTTGCGCGGTTTGGCGAGAAATGCGCTGTTGTTTCATTCGCATTGGAGACATGCGGTTAATAACCTTGCGCGTCAGGGAAGCAGCGCTGCTGTTCAGATTGTTGCGCTGAGTTTGGGCGGGATGGCTTTGCTGGTGCTGACACTGGTACGCGCCGATCTGATGGAAAGTTGGCAAGGAAAGTTGCCGCCAGACACCCCAAACCGATTTGTCGTGAATATTCAGCCCGATCAAACTCAGCCGCTAAAAGACTTTTTTGCCCTTAACGCCTTGCCTGCGCCACAGTTGCAACCCATGATACGCGGCAGATTGCTGGCCATCAACAATCGGGCCATCAATGGCAACAGTTATTCCGATCCGCACTCTCGTGCGCTGGTAGAGCGTGAATTCAACCTTTCATATATGGAACAAATGCCCGTGTGGAATTCGTTAGTGAGCGGACAATGGTGGAACAAGGGTGAAACAGGAGAGCTGTCGGTTGAAGAAGGCATTGCAAAAACCTTAGACATCCATCTCGGCGACGCGCTCACCTACGATGTGGCAGGCAGCAGTTTTACAGCGCGGGTTACCAGTTTACGCAAGGTACAATGGGATTCGATGAAGGTGAATTTCTTTGTTATTGCCACACCGGAACAACTCAAGGACTTTCCGACCAGTTATGTATCCAGTTTTTATTTACCGGGGGACAAGGTGCGGGCCGGCGACGAATTGTCGCGCCAATTTCCCAACCTGCTGGTAATCGATACGGGTGCGGTGATCGTCCAAGTGCGCAGTATCATGGATCAGATTGCACAAACAGTCAGTGCGGTTTTTTTGTTCACCCTATTGAGCGGACTTGCGGTGTTGTATGCCGCTCTACTTTCAACCCAGGATGAACGCAGTCATGAGGCGGCAATTCTGCGAACGCTGGGGGCAGATAGCCGTTACCTGCGACGTTTGCATTTGTTTGAGTTTGCAGTGCTGGGCGGATTGAGCGGCCTCTTTGCAGCAGCCGGAGCCGAGTTGCTCGGCTGGGTATTGGCTTATTATATTTTGGAGATACCTTATCAAATCAGTATTGCGATTTGGTTCATGGGTGTATTCGGCGGCATTGTTATCGTAACCCTTGCGGGTTGGTTGGCGACGCGGAAATTTATTGCCTTGTCACCTTTGCGTATTTTGGCAGCAGATTAATCTTTTAAATACGTCGCCATGAAACATGCCCGAGTTGTTATTCAGGATTTATTCTTGGCACAGTCCATTGCGGCGAATGTCTGTGCCGGTTTGCAATTGCCAGCACTCGAAAAAATCCTGGGACGAAGCACAGCGCTTGGAATGCAAACACATTCACTTGATGTCTGGTTGTGCCGGGAATTTGCAATTCCGGAATTGGCGATTGCACCTGTGACATTAATGGCTGACGGTGTTTCTCCGGAGGAAGCCTATTGGATGCGTGCTGATCCTGTTCATCTGCGTCTGGATAATGCCAAAATGATCCTGCAAACAAATGTTTCACCCAGTCTGGAAGAAGCGCAGCAATTATGCAAATCCCTTAATCTATATTTTGCAGAATTGGGAATGATTTTTTTTGCCCCCCATCCTCAGCGCTGGTATGTGCGTTTGGAGGAAGATCCGCAACTCACAACACATTCGGTTCAACAAGTGGAAGGCAGAGATTCACGCTTATATTTTCCCCAAGGTTCAGCGGCGTTGAAATGGCATGGCAAAATAAATGAAATTCAAATGTCGTTGTATGTACATTCAATCAATCAGGGTATTGAAACTCGCGGGGGCTTGCCTATAAACAGCGTGTGGCTGTGGGGGGGCGGTAGGGCAGCTACTTTGGCGCAACCTTTTACTGAAATAGTTAGCGATAGTGAGTTGGTGTATGCATTTGCCCAAGCGTCCCGAATATCACATTCGTATTTCCCTGGCCAGCCTGCAATGATGGAAAATGCACTTTATGTTTGGGAAGGGACGAGTGTTGCGATGCGTCGGGGAGATTTCGATGCCTGGCGACAATCCGTAATTAATTTCGAGCAATATTGTTTGCAACCTTTACTGGCATCATTGTCTTCGGGAGCATTGGATAAACTAACCTTGGATGTTATACAAGACGAGAGCTCAACACGCTTTGAGTTGACCAGAGCAAAGTTGTGGAAATTTTGGGCGAAGCCAAAAGCATTGGCGAGTTACGCCTTGGTGTAAAATGGGGCGTTCTTAAAGCGGTGTTAATAACGATATGAGTTTTATCAATAATGCAGTCGGGTACTTCTGGGGGGAAGAATCATTTCCAATGTTGATCCTGATGCTTGGCATTGCGGTACTCATCTTCCATTTTCGTCGTGAAGAGAAAGCCAGCCTGATTAATACACTCGCTTTGTTTTTTGTCTGTCAGGCCGGCTTATTTATCAGTGGTGTTACTCACACCCTTGAATTCACACGCGCCGCCATTGTGATACGCGAAGTATTTATTATAGGCTCGGGAATCGCGTTTATTCGCCTTTTCGGGTTGATGGCATTCCGCATCATATTGCCCGCTTTTAAACTATCCACCCCCAGAATTACCGAAGACATCATTGTGATCATTGCGTACTTTGCCTGGTTTATGGCGAGGTTGCACTACGCCGGCCTCGATTTGAGCAGTATTGTGGCGACTTCGGCGATGATTACTGCCGTGGTGGCTTTTGCAATGCAAGACACTCTGGGGAATATTCTCGGCGGTCTTGCTTTGCAATTGGATAATTCGGTACAAATCGGCGATTGGATAAAAGTGGATGATATTTCGGGCAGGGTTGTCGATATTCGCTGGCGCTCGACTTTGGTTGAAACGCGGAACTGGGAAACGGTCGTCTTTCCGAACAGCCAGTTAATGAAAAATAAATTTATAGTGTTGGGGCGCCGCAGTGACCAGCCTGTGCAATTGCGACGTTGGGTTTGGTTCAATGTGGGCTTGATGCATCCTCCTTCTCAAGTAATCAAGCTGGTTGAAGAAGTTATTCAGCAGACAGACCTGGAAAATGTGGCGAAAACTCCGATGCCCAATTGCTTGTTGATGGAGATGGAAGCCAAAGGTTATCTTCGTTATGCGGTGCGTTATTGGCTGACCGATCTCGCGCGCGACGATCCGACTGATTCAGTGATACGCAGGCACATCATGACTGCGCTGCAGCGCGCGAACATCAGGCTGGCGATCGAAGAACGCAATGTCATGAATACCAAAGAAAATGAAAAACATGATGAGGCGATGCATCAACGCGAAGTTTTGTTACGTATTAAAACGTTGCGAAAAGTGGAACTATTTTCTTCTTTAACCGATACGGAATTAAAAGCCTTGGCGGAACGCTTGAGATATTCACCCTTTTCCAAGGGGAATATCATTACAAGGCAGGGGGATGAACGCTCACATTGGTTGTATATTGTCATTCAAGGCGAGGCGGAGGTTTATCTGGAATTACCAAACGGTGGAAGGCGCACAGTCAGAGAGCTGGGCAAGGGAAGTTTTTTTGGTGAGATGGGATTGATGACCGGAGCGCCCCGCTCAGCGTCGGTTATTGCCAAGTCTGATGTTGAGTGTTATCGCCTGGACAAAGAGGTGTTTGAAGAGATATTACAAGCACGCCCGGGTATAGTCGAAGAGATTACTCATATACTGTTATCGAGAAAGGCGGAACTGGACTCGGCCTTGCATGATATAGATTTGCAGGCGGTTCAAAAAGATATGTCAGAGCAGCATAGTGAAATACTTTCAACTATCAAGCGTTTTTTCTCTCTAAACATATAAGGGCACCCCTAAATATCCAATTTGCGTCGCTATGCCGTGTTGCTCACAAAAAATTACTTCTTGCATATGCGCCATCAACACGTTACTGCGTTGCAGCCGTTTGCGGGAGATGGCGCTCGCGGTCATTCCCGCACCAGACGGCTCCGCCGCACCGTGTCTTGACCGCATATGCGGCGGCGTAATTTTTTGCTCGCGCCTTGCCTGGCTCAGCAAATTGAATTTTTAGAGGCACCATTAAGGGCACTTGCTGTATCATTACGTCCGAATTATTAATAGCATAGGCGATAGAACATTACCCATGAAAGTTACATTCCTAGATTTTGAGCAGTCTGTATCCGAGTTGGAAAACAAGATCGAACAATTGCGTTTTGTTCAGGATGATTCGGCACTGGATATTTCCGACGAAATTTCGCGCTTGCAAAAAAAGAGTCAGACACTGACCAAAGACATTTATGCCAAGCTCACTCCCTGGCAGATATCGCAAGTCTCCCGTCATCCCCAGCGTCCCTATACGCTGGATTATATCGAGCATCTGTTTACCGATTTCGAGGAACTGCACGGTGACCGCAATTATGCCGACGATGCCGCCATTGTGGGCGGATTGGCCCGGTTTAACGGCAAGAGCGTCATGGTTATCGGCCATCAAAAGGGGCGTGACACGAAAGAACGCCAGTACCGTAATTTCGGTATGCCGCGTCCGGAAGGTTATCGCAAGGCAATGCGGCTGATGCGTCTGGCGGAAAAATTTGGTATTCCGATTGTGACTTTCATTGACACACCGGGAGCGTATCCGGGAGTAGGTGCCGAAGAGCGCGGACAGTCGGAAGCAATCGGCAAAAACTTGTATGTGATGGCCGAATTGCGCGTGCCTATCATCTGTACCGTTATTGGTGAAGGCGGTTCTGGCGGTGCTTTGGCGATTGCAGTTGGCGATAATTTGCTGATGTTGCAATACGCGACTTATGCCGTCATCTCACCCGAAGGTTGCGCTTCTATTTTGTGGAAGAGTGCGGACAAGGCAGCGGAAGCTGCGGAGACTATGGGCATTACCGCCACACGGTTAAAGGCACTGGGATTGATTGACAAGATTGTTAGCGAGCCATTGGGCGGCGCGCATCGGGACTACCCCGCGATGATGCAGTCAATGAGAAAGTGCTTGCAAGAATCTCTCAAGCAAGTGACCGCGTTATCGCAGGATGAAATGCTGCAAGCGCGTTTTACTCGCCTGATGGGCTATGGAAAATTCAAGGAAGTCGAAGTCTAGTTTACCGGAGCGAGTCGCGGATTCGCTCTGTCAGCTTGTTCCCGCTCAGTGCTCTGTCAAACTGGGGCTTAGTGGCGGCGTCGATTCAGTTGTGTTGCTGCATTTACTTTGTTCCCTGGCACCGCGTTACTCATGGCAGATTTCGGCTTTGCATGTTCATCATGGTATCAGCCCGAACGCGGATGCCTGGGCTGAATTCTGCGCCGGGCTTTGTGCAAACTACAAGGTTCCATTGTTGATTGAGTATGTGGACATTTCCCAGCTACGAAATGAACACGGTATTGAGGCTGCCGCGAGAAAATTGCGGCATGCGGCATTTGCCCAACAGGATTGTGATTTTATTGCGCTGGCCCATCACGCTGACGATCAGGTAGAAACCCTGTTATTGCAATTGCTGCGCGGTGCCGGTATCAAAGGGGTTGCGGCGATGCCTTTACTCAAGCCTGGCACTTCACAAACTGCGGCAACCTTGCGGCCTTTGCTCGATGTGCATCGCAGTGAGTTGCTCAAATACGCGCAACAACATCATTTGAAATGGGTCGAAGACGAAAGTAATGCGGATGATTATTATCCGCGTAACTTTTTACGCAATCAGCTTTTGCCCATGCTGGAAGAAAAATTCCCGGCGTACCGGGACACGTTATCCCGCAGCGCCCGACACTTCGCGGAAGCGGGCGAACTTCTTGACGAATTGGCGCAACAAGACACCAATGATTGGACAAGCGGCGCGCCGCTTGAAATCGCAAGCCTTCGGGCCCTTTCACTAACCCGGGCGAAGAACCTGCTGCGGTATTTTTTGCATGTTAGCGGCGCGCCCATGCCGCAAACTTTACAACTGGACGATATGCTGCACCAGTTGCTCACGGTGCGCGAAGACTCGGCAGTTTGCGTTGAATTCGGAGGCTGGCAAGTCCGGTATTATCAAAACAAAGTGTATGTTCTGCGCGAACCCGGTGATTTTGACCCAACCCTGAAACTAGACTGGCTGGGAGAAGCTGAGCTGTTATGGCCGGCATCAAATACAAATTTGATTTTTTTGCAAACATTGGGGCAGGGCGTCAGCTTGAAAAAATTGCAGCAAGCGCGGGTGACCCTGCGCTTGCGTAGCGGAGGGGAAAGCCTGCGTCCACATGCAGAAGCTGCAACGCGTAGTTTGAAAAATCTGTTACAAGAGTACCGTATCCCGCCCTGGTTGCGTGAACGCCTGCCACTGCTATATTGCGGGGAAGAATTGGTAAGCGTGATAGGGGTGGCAATTGCGGCAGAATACCAGGCTGAGTTTGGCGAGGCGAGTTTGGTGGTAGCCGACAAACATTTGGTTTATGATGACGCCCATAATAAATTATAGTCATCATGCTGCATATTACTAGGGGGAATCATGAAGAGTGTGGTTGCGTTATGTGGTTTTTTGTTGTTCGCACTGTCCGGTGTCGCTTCAGCCGATCCGATAATTATCAAATTTAGTCACGTGGTTGCAGTGGATACCCCCAAAGGTCAGGCTGCAGAACGTTTCAAAAAACTGGTCGAAGAACGTACCAAGGGCAAAGTCAAAGTCGAGGTTTATCCCAATAGCCAGCTTTACAAAGACAAAGAAGAAATGGAAGCTTTGCAGTTGGGGGCCGTGCAAATGTTGGCACCTTCGTTGGCGAAGTTTGGTCCTTTGGGTGCGCGCGAGTTTGAAGTATTTGACTTACCCTTTATTTTTGACAACTACGATGACTTGCATAAAGTCACCCAGGGTCCTATTGGCAAAAGTTTATTAAAGAAGCTGGATAACAAGGGTATTGTCGGACTGGCATATTGGGACAACGGGTTTAAAGTGATGAGCGCGAATAAGCCATTGCGGACTCCGGAAGACTTTCGCGGTCAGAAGATGCGTATTCAATCTTCAAAAGTGTTGGATTCTCAAATGCGCGCACTGGGTGCAAGCCCGCAGGTGATGGCGTTCTCCGAGGTGTATCAGGCATTGCAAACCGGCGTGGTAGATGGCACAGAAAATCCGCCCTCTAATCTTTATACCCAAAAAATGCACGAAGTGCAGAAATATGTGACCGTCTCAAACCATGGTTACCTGGGTTACGCCGTCATTGTTAACAAGAAATTCTGGGACGAGCTTCCGGCAGATATCCGCAAGACAATTGAGGGAGCGTTGCAGGATGCGACAAAAGTAGCCAACGAACTCGCCAAGAAAGATAACGAAGATGCGCTTGAAGCGGTGCGTAAATCAGGCAAAACTGAAATTATAAAATTGACCCCGGAAGAACGCAAAGCATGGAAAAAGGTACTCATCAAAGTACATCAGGAACATGCGGCTAAGATTGGAAATGACTTGATCCAGTCTATCTATAAAGAAACCGGATTCAATCCTAACTCTCTGTAAAGACAAGGTCGATTTCGGAAGGAGTTTCGCCTGCCAAGCAAAGGGGAAATCATATGTTTCTTAAAGTATTGGATAGCCTGGAAGAGTGGCTGATCGCGTTCTTGATGGGGGGCGCGACGCTGGTCATTTTCGCCGCTGTGACGCATCGCTACGCACTAGACCTGAGTGCGAAATTCCACCTCACCGTAATTTACGATACCCTGTTCACCATCAATATGAGCTGGGCGCAGGAGTTGTGCATCTACATGTTCGTGTGGATGGCAAAATTCGGTGCGGCTTATGGTGTGCGCACCGGTATTCACGTTGGCGTGGATGTAATGGTGAATCGTTTTAAACCGGAAGTGCGGGGCCGTTTTATTATTTTCGGCCTACTCGCAGGAGCCTTGTTTACCGGCACGATTGCCACATTGGGTGCGCACTTCGTTTGGGACAACGGCATGCATTATGCCGTTTATCATGTTTTAGGATGGGATACCGGCGAACTACCCGAAGGGCCGATCACTCCTGATTTGGAATGGCCAACTTGGGCTGTTTATAGTGCGATACCGCTGGGCTCGTCTTTGATGTGTTTCCGCTTTTTGCAGGTATTTTGGCAGTTCCATAAAACAGGTGAATTACCCCAGCACGATCATGCCCATGTGGAAGGGATTGCGGATGCGAAAGCAGTCCCGCTCGATGCCAACCCTTACGGCATGGACGACAACCTGCATCCGCATGATATAAAGCAGCGCGAGCTTGGGCAGAAAGAGCAGGGCAAACCATGAACTCCGCCATCATCTTCGGCTTGCTCATTGCCCTGATGCTGACGGGGATGCCGATCTCCATTTCGCTCGGACTCACTGTTTTGACCTTCATCTTTACGATGACACATGTGCCGGTAGAAGCGGTGGCACTCAAACTATTTACCGGCATCGAGAAATTCGAGATTATGTCATTGCCGTTTTTCGTGCTGGCAGGTAATTTCCTGACCCACGGCGGTGTAGCGCGGCGCATGATCGATTTTGCCACCAGTCTAGTCGGACATTTTCACGGCGGACTGGCGCTTGCCGGCGTCATGGCATGTGCCATGTTTGCGCTGGTGTGCGGTTCGAGTGTTGCGACGGTAGTTGCGATTGGTTCTATTGTTTTGCCGGCAATGGTTGAACGCGGCTATCCGATGCGCTTCGGGGCGGGTGTGATCACCGTCGCAGGCTCGCTGGGCATTTTGATGATGCCGTCCATTCCCAAAGTCATTTACGCGATCTCCACGGGTACGTCGATGGGCGCGCTGTTCGTTGCCGGATTGATTCCCGGAATTTTGCTCACCTTTATGCTGTGTGTTGTCACGTGGTATCTGGCCAAGAAAAACAATTATCCGCGTATGCCCAAAGCGACTTGGGGGCAACGCTGGAAAGCATTCCGCGAAAGCCTATGGGGAATGATGCTGGTGGTAATCATTATTGGCGGCATTTACTCCGGGATATTTACCGCGACAGAAGCGGCAGCCATGAGCGCGGTCTATGCGTTTTTTATTTCAATGTTTGTATACAAGGCGATCCGTCTGCGTGATATCAAAAAAGTATTGCTCAACTCGGCCAATATGTCGGCCATGCTGCTATACATCATTACCAACGCGGTACTGTTTTCATTCATCATGACGAACGAACATATCCCGCAACTTTTAGCTGACTGGATCTTGGGCAAGGATTTGGGTGTAGTTCAGTTTTTGCTGATCGTGAACGTATTACTGCTGCTTGCCGGAAATTTTATGGAACCGTCTTCCATCATCCTGATCATGGCGCCCATCATTTATCCGGCGGCGATGGTGCTGGGTATCAACCCGGTTCACCTGGGCATATTGATCGACGTAAATATGGAAGTCGGGCTGTGCCACCCACCGGTCGGCTTGAATTTGTATGTTGCCTCGGGCATTTCCAAGCTGGGTATCACTGAGCTTACCAAAGCCGTGTGGCCGTGGTTGGTGACCATGCTGGTATTCCTCATCATCGTAACCTATTGGCCTGAACTCTCACTGTTCCTGCCGCGACTGATGGGAATGATGTAGCGGTAATACATTCATTCCGGCTGAACAATTTAAAAACGGCGCGGGCATCATGTGCCCGCGCCGTTTAACTAAGATATTGATGCACTACACACCATCAACAATCTCAGCAGCCAGTACAAGAAGACACGCATCCTTTCGTGTAACATCCCATGACGCCGGAACAAGTCTGTTTCATACACGAGGAGGCGGTGGCAGGAGACGTACTTTCTTCAGCCTTTTTTTCTGTTTTCTTTTCAGCTTTCTTGTGCTTTTTTGCTTTGTGTTTCGGGGCTGGCTGTGCTGCCGGTGCGGGCGCAGCACTGGCGGCGGGCGCGCTGGCGGCGGGTGCGGCATCGGCTGCCCAGGCAGGTACTACGATCAAAGCTAACAACAGCAACAAGTATTTCATGATTACTCTCCTTTGGTGGTTAAAAAATAGTTATGGTTTGAAACGCCTACGGTGCTACGTAGGGTGCATTCCATGCACCCTACAATACTGCTTAATAC